>Ga0265295_1000482_pt1 | contig 80370 bp, 66 predicted proteins | sample Munlansysbiofilm_FD_192503 | JGI IMG/M metagenome (GOLD analysis project Ga0265295, IMG submission 192503) | Leachate microbial communities from a municipal landfill in Southern Ontario, Canada - Methane capture system biofilm | ecosystem: Engineered > Solid waste > Landfill > Unclassified ... | reverse complement strand
TTAATATCATATCCAGCCATCGCTTCTTCTCCTTTGGTTTGTGAAACGTCTTTGACAACGTCAACTTACCAAACCGGAGCGATGGCTACCTACCAATTATTTACAGCAGTTTACGGACTTGATCCTGAACCATTTTTTAGGACAAACACTTAAGTCACTATAACCACGCATAAAACCTAAAAATCATAGATAAAATATCAGATCATAGTTCTAGTGATCTGCAACAATATTATGCATGCGGAATAAGAAATGCTATAAAGCTGGGCACGACAGCAAACATAGGGGAAATTTGATATCCCCACCGTCAACTAAAATAATTCCCGTGTGACACAGCTCGGGTGCCCCATGTCTCTCATCTGGTGCTTACTCTTTTGTGGCATGACAAAAGAGTACGGCGCTGTGCGGGCGCGCTACCCCGCGACCTTGATAATAAAATTGTTTGTCTATTAAAGCCACTCTTCAGCACTGATCAATTCCTGCGCATACTCTTCATGCCAGTGTGTTGGCACTGGCATTGTTGCATAGAGTTCAGTCCTTTCGGCCTCAAGGAGAAGGTATTTTTTGCCCATAAAATCAGCTGCGCAGTAGACTTTTTTACCAACTTCAGCTGAAAGATTGTCCAGCCATTTTGGTCCCTGCTGATCACGCATGAGGTGGTGGTCGAGGATTAAGGTGTCCACATTACGCGCCAAGTGCAGGGCATTGCGCCATGCTGCTGCACGCTGTTCAGCTGTGAGTTTTTCTATATAAAGAGGTGGGCCACCCGCCAGGACTATATCTGGCTGCCAGTTGATGATAAAACCAACGGTTTCTGCATCCAACAGCTGGATATCTGACGCATGCAAAAACACCTTATTTCCCAGATCAATCCTAGTCATCATCACAGTTCCTTGCTGGCTGCCTTTGCATCCATGCGGCACGGCCCTCGAGAATGTCATGGGGCCAGCTGACACACCCTCGGCTATGTGCAGGTTCTGCCCCAGCAGTTGCGCTAAGTCGCTGGCGCGGTGTTGCATTTTCTCGCCAAGATCGTCCGCTGATTTGCCCCAAGCACGCAGATGCTGAAAGTTTGCTGGGAGATGGCGCATTGCCAACTGGTAAGGATTCGCCTCACGCAGCGGAATATGATCACCATGGAAATGGCTGAACACCACATCTGTTGCCGCGCTTAATGCCTCAATGATCCTTCTGCGCACCCGTTCACCTTCGGCAACTTGACGCGGATGAGGAAGCAAGCCATGGCGTATATAACCCAAGGCAACTCCTGGATCAATTAAGATTCGCCGCTCTCCTGCCTGAATAAAACAACATAAACTGCGAACCCCTAAAGATTCCGCGCCAATAATTTCAATCGACTTATTCATCTCTGCTCAGGTGCCTTCCTGTGTGAAGAAACGGGGTCGGTTCAAGCTAAGGATCTAAGTTCAAAATAATGTAGTTTTATGGTTTTAAACCCACCATTTTATGGTCTAAAAGCATACTTTAAGGAAATTGTTGTGGCTAGAACCAACTGAAACCTAGCTTTTTTGGGACGTGAAATATTGAAGGGTGACGATTCTTTTATCCTGCGTGCAACTTCAACATCTTACAACTGGTATTTGCTTGATAAAAAGAGCATTTTAGACGCTGGAAATGCAGCATTAGTATCTGTAATTACAGCTAGTAATGCTGTGTATCTTTTTTTTGCGACTATCATGTTTGGTTGAAGGAGAAAACCGTGGCTGTACCTGCCGCCTATCTTGGCGTTATTCTTATCTGGACCACAACACCTTTAGCGATTAAATGGAGTGGTGTGGGGAACCATTTTCTGGTTGCGGTGACCAGTCGTATGGTTATTGGGCTGGCTGTTGCGTTACTGCTGATGGCCATGCAGCACAAAAGCTTTCCACGCAATCGGACAGCTCTGCAGACTTACTTGGCCGTAGGGCTGGGAATTTACGGTTCGATGTCCCTAGTTTACTGGGCGGCCCAATATATTCCTTCCGGATGGATTTCCGTTCTTTTTGGCCTCAACCCGATTTTTACCGGGTTGTTGGCGGGGCTCTGGCTCAAAGAAAGCGGTTTAACTCTGGGCAAGTTAATGGGATCTTTGCTTGGGGTAGCAGGGCTTGTGGTGATATTCCGTAACAGTTTGGCTATGGGGCCCGAGTCGGGTTGGGGAATCGTCGCGGCGGTATCTGCCACCGCTGTACATTGCATGAGTGCCATCTGGGTAAAAAGGATAGGCGCTAGGATTCCGGCTTTGACGATGACGGCCGGAGGGGTTGGAGTGGCTGTGGTATGCCTTACGCTCACCTGGATTTTACTTGGAGTGCCATTTCCGGAAAGTGTGAGTCCAAGAGCTGGGGGAGCTATCGTATACCTCGGTGTGGTCGGATCGGTTCTGGGGTTTGCGCTGTACTATTTTGTCCTTAAAAATGTGGAGGCGACACGGGTCGCGTTAATTACCTTGATTACCCCTGTCAGCGCTCTGCTGCTTGGAAATATTTTAAACGCCGAGCCTCTGACTCCGAGTATCTGGGCTGGAACCGCTATGATTATGGTGGGATTGCTTTTCTTCGAGTTCGGTTTTTTCCCTCTGAAGATAGCGCGGGGTGTTTGGGGGAGAGGGTGATGTTGGGTAAGATAATTCCCATGTGACGCAGCCTGCGTTGCATAGCTAATTTGAGCATAATAGCGGCAAATATTTGAGGACATGCCCCGAATATTTGTCGACTCGATATCCCTTCTTTTGGCAGCTGTGTTTATAAAATATCGCTTATAAAATTTGTCTCCATTTCTCCTCAAATGCTGCAAATTTATGGTTCAAGTCGATCAACAGCTGCTCTTTAACACTGTCATCAACAAAAGCGGTTTCAATGGAGTTGAATGCCATCTGTTTGAGTTCTTCGTGGGTAATATCGGTGTACGTAATAGCTATTTTATACTCGTTGGCAATGTCGGTTACAAACATGCCCTCATCATCGGTGGATAGACTGATGGGCAAGCCCAGCCGGAGAAAGTTAAGAAAAGGATGCTGGCTGAAGTCATCAATAACTTGCAAGCGATAATTGCTGTATAGATTGATCTCAATGGGCAGCATTTTTTCTTGAACAGCATATTCCAATGCCAGCGTATCCTGAGCCAGCTTTACTCCGTGACCGACACGCTCAGCTCCCAAGATCATGGCATCGCGGACGTTGTGGATATCCCCTAGTTCCCCAGCATGCATGGTGCGATGCAGATTGATGCTTCCCTCCTCATTGGCAGCTAGCACCGGAAGATAGATATTTTGTCCGGTTTCCAGCGCCGGGGTATCAGTTTCGTTTGCTAGGAGATCTATCCCCGTCAGTTCAGGGTAGTAATTATTCTGCAGCAGATCAATAAGTGCCTGAGCCCATAGGGTGTTGGTAGCATAATCCAGTGTCCGGATAAAAGCGCAGTTCCAGCGCACGATGACACCGGTTTCCTCGTACCAGTCTTCGGCCCAGGTGTGGAGCTGTTCAAAGGCGGTTTCAACTGGCCACATTACTCGGGTAAATTCCACATAGCTGACGTTCTGCTCGGCACAGCGGTGAAGAAAATCGAGGTAGGTTTTTTCTTCAACCCAAGCATCGAGGGATACGTCCTGCCACAGAAGATCGTTAATGGAGAAAATAGCTTCAAAACGCATGAAATCGTGAGTTGGTGGATTCTTGGGCAGGAAGAAAAAATCAACTAACCTCTCCTGAGTTTCTTCATCAAAGTCCAGATAGTGCAACACGGGCAGCGTATTCAGGTACTCAACCTCATCGGGATAGAGCATGGAAATTTCCCCGTCATTGGCCTCAACAAGAATCTCCGCGCCGTTGACCTCAGGATTGACCTCCTCCAGAATCTCTTTTACCGTCTGCCGGTTGCGCGTACCTGAAGGGTGGATATGCAGCAATGCTCCTTTGGGAAATTCTAGGCAGTACTGCTCGAGTTTTTGCGGATCATTGCGCAGCAGATCCAAATCCAGCGCAACCGACTGCATGGCTATCGAACGGTTATTTTCTATGGTCTCCTGCTGCCGCTGCGCTATAAATGCCAGTTCATCTGCGGTAATGACGTCATCCGCAGCCAGTGTTAGCCAGCTTTCCCACTCGTCGCGCTGGATAATTTCCCCTTGCACAACGACCCGTTCAATAGCCTTGTCCTGCGCCTCATCATACAGGGCAAACTGGGTTTCAAGTTTCTCATCGATAAGAACAGAAGCATCATTATCACTGTGGTGCGAATGCGAGTTGTAATCACACCCTGGGATAAGGACAAAACAGATGAGTAGAACTGCAGCTATGGTCTGTTTATATTTTATTTCCCACATTTTTTATCCTTGTATAGTTGCTCGGATTCAACTTGTAAGTGCAGCAGGTGGATTGATAGCCTAAAACTAATCTACATCATAGTCTCGGTCAGCTCTGGCACCTTAGCCACTGTTGCTATAAAAAGAGATTATTTGCTTTAATTTTGTAAGGATAGAAGCCGGTGGATGCAGTGGTTGTTGGGGGCGAAATAACTCTATATGCTTCTGGTGCTTTTAACAATTATTTGCTCCTGGAAAATTGCAAGCCAAGATCCCTTTTTGTTATGGCTTACAATTTCCAACCCCAATAATTAAGAAAGTTATCAAAATTCCACAGGTTAGACTCTTCCCAATCCCAGAATTTCAGGCTGGTGTAAAATACTACGCCGGTCTGTTCACTTGGCCCGAGATCTTTGTCCTCACCAACTCGCCAATCCATTGCCCACCAACTCATAAATAGGCGCTCAAAGGGTTTCTGGCTGTGGCGCACATAACCCTTGCGCGACCCTTCTGTTTCGAAGAATGATAGTTGTTGACCGGCGTATTCCAGGTTGCGCAGTGCCGCCATAGGTTTTATCGTTGCACTAACACTCTTGGTCTGTTGCTGTAGCTGTGCAGCTGCGCGCAGCTGAATATCGCGGATACGATGCGTACCTGATCTGAGGCGTAACACTAATTTATCTCGTGCCGGATCATAGTCTGGTGTAGCGATGCTGCTGGGTAACAGCTCACCATAAACCTCCTGTTTGTCTACTGGCCAATTGGGCGGATATGCCGCTGTGTCGAGATTACTGGTGGGGATAAACGCCAAGTAACAGCCACAGCTATGCACTGTAGTCACCAGAAGTGGTTGCTGAGCCTGGTTGAGAGTGACGATGATAATTAACCCGACATTCTTGCCCGCTGTCAGGTGCGAGTAGGGAGTTTTGCTAAAATGTACCCGATATATTAGGTTGGTAAAAGTTTGGTTGTTAGCGCAAAATTGTTGTTCGGCAGCGTAAATGGTTGCCTGGTTGGGATCTACATAGACTTGGAGATCATCGTCTCGAATGCGTAGCGCCGCAGTGCCGATACGGTTGTAATCTTCATCGGCGTTATCGACGATGAAGTTGGGGGCGAACTGCGCAAGCACTGTGTCAGTAGCGGAGCTAAGTACGTATTGTTGCTTATCTGCTGTTGTGTGGGGTGCTATAGCACATGCCGCTAGGCACAAGAGCAGGATTATGCTGGTTGCTATACGTAAATGTTGCCCTAAAAGACCCATAGTTTTAACCTTTATAAATTGTCCAAGTTAGGATGGGAGAATGTATGAAGCATGCAATGTTTATTTATGAATTACAAGTGCCTAGTTTAGGGCGAGAATTTTGCTCATAGTTTTAGGAACGCAAATTTTAAGGGAGAGATGTATATGAAGATCAGGTTCAGGCCGCACGGTTTACGCATAGTTGGAAGAGGATTGATTGCACTATTGGCGCTGCTATGGTGTTGCTCCTGCGGGGTGACGCACGAAAAGCATGCCGTGGTGGTGGATGACCACACCAGTATGAACGCTCTTGATTGGTCAGGAACCTATACGGGAACGCTGCCCTGTGCCGATTGCGCAGGAATCGAAACCAGTTTGACACTCTCTCCGGCACGCACGTATGTGCTACGCAGTCGCTATCTCGATCGGCAGGCTGTGGAGGATGAATTTGTCCATAGCGGCGTGTTTGCGTGGAGCCGCGATGGTCGCAGTATCGAGCTTATGGGGATTGAGGGTGGACGCAGCCGGTTTCAAGTGGGCGAGAACAGACTCTTTGCCTTAGATCAGACTGGCGCACGGATTTATGGAGCGTTGGCTGCGGCCTATACTCTAACACGCAGTGGCGCTATAGCGGCGGCAGATCAGGCCGAGGTGGTGAACTTATTATCTGGCCCGACATGGACTCTCGTTGAATTGCACGGAGCAGCCCTAGCACCTCAGGTAGCGGCACCCTGGGTGGAATTTGTTACTGATGGTCAGCGCGTATCTGGCTTTAGCGGCTGTAATCGCTTCTTCGGTGCCTATCACACTGGCGCGGATACGCCGCAGGCTGGTGCTGCTATGGCGCTAACCTTTGACTCTATGGGGGCAACACGCATGGCCTGTTCTCCTGCGGCGATGAGATTAGAATCTCAATTTTTGGCGCTGCTCGCTCAGGTAGCGGGTTGGTATCTTGAACCAGGGAACAATGTTAAAGAGCAGAATAGGTCGGATGACTCTGTGCTGGTCTTTGTTGACTCCACCCAGAGGGTTATCGCCCGCTGCGTTGCCGACCTAAATGGTGCAAATGGGTAGATGTGACGCTGAGCAAAAGGCCACTAACCACTTAAAACTACAGCTGGTGCTGGTGTCCTGTCTCAACTTGAGCTGTTTAATGGCCGTTGGATAAGCGCCCATGCTGGAGGAAATCAGCGGCGATCTATTTTTCATATGTACAACAAACCTCCCATATATGTATTATTCTGGCTGATTAAGCACAGCCCAGCCCATTTGCAAAGGGCTAGGCTCAATTTTGTCCGAGTTAAGGTGCTGATATATATGAGCGCTAAGCTATCTCTTATTCACAACTAGCCACAGGGTATATTCGTGAAAAATCAACACAACGAGCAGGTACACAGTCATGCAACAACGGGGTTACTCAAATATTTCGATTCAAATTTATGGAAAGCTATTGGACCAGGTATTCTCGTAGCCTGTGCTGCGGTGGGTGGCTCCCATCTGGTCTGGTCGACGCGCGCAGGAGCTGAGTACGGCTGGAGCTTGATCGGGCTGATCTTGATGGCCAACCTGTTTAAATTTCCCTTTTTCCTTTATGGACAACGTTACACCGCTGCAACAGGCGAAAGTCTGTTAGCTGGTTATCAGCGCCACAGCAATGTCTATATCTATATTTTTCTCTTAGTAAATATCCTAACTGGAATAATCAATATCGCCGGTGTTGGCATGCTGACCGCGGCGCTGTTCTCGGGGTATGGCTGGTGTGCAGTAGAGATCCGCATGTTGACGGTCCTCATTTTGAGTGTCTGCATGGTATTGATCCTGCTGGGGCACTATAAACTACTGGATTCGCTGGCTAAAGTTGTGGTTATTGTCCTCGCGCTTACAACTTTTGTCGCTGTTGGGTTTGCCTTTGCCCGTGGCCCAGTGGCGTCAGCAGATTTTGTCGGGCCCAGCCCCTGGACTTGGGGATCTTTTGGCTTTTTGATCATGTTGTTGGGCTGGATGCCTGCCCCTGTTGATCTCTCGGCGTGGTCATCACTATGGATGTTCAGTCGCCAGCAGCAAACAGGTCACTTAGCGACTCCGCGTGAAAGCTCTATCGACTTTTACCTGGGGTATATTATGGCGGTTGTTCTCGCTCTGGTGTTTGTGTCGCTGGGAAAATTGGTTATGTTCGGCTCTGGCGAGCCCTTCTCCTGTAGCGGTATCGCTTTTTCTAGGCAATTGGTGGATCTGTACGCAGCTAACATTGGCGATTGGTCACGTCCGTTGATCCTGTCGGCGGCATTTTGCACCATGTTTAGCACCACCTTAACCTGTGTCGATGGTTATCCCCGCGCGCTGGCGGCGTGCTGCACCCTGATTAGTCACTCTTCCAACAACAATTTTCGGCGTATCCATCAGTTTTGGACTATCTTTTCTGTGGTTATCGCCAGTGTCATAGTTCTGCTGTTTGTCCATAACCTGCTGCAGTTGCTCTCCTTTGCCGCAGTTATCTCCTTTATGGCCTCTCCCATTATCGCCTACATGAACTACAACGTCATGAACGGCAACAATGTGCCCATGGAGCACCGACCTGGCACTTTTCTGACTATGTTGAGTTGGACGGGAATAAGTTTCTTCTGTTTGATGAGTATCGGGTTTCTATATGTGACGTTTATTCGTTAAGCAGAGGTGGCAGCTCGTGGCGGTTTTGTTTCTGGAATCTATTGGGCGAGTTGTTGCGCATTAGGTTGCAAGCGCACGAGGTTCGGCGTCATCAAAAGGCAGGAGCAGTTGCTCTGAGCTTTGCAGAGGCTTTTCTAGGTCTAGATTGGACAGGCTGATGCCCAGCAAGCGCACTTTATCTTGTCCCGCAGCAGAGTCACGCAGTAGTGGAGCGACAATCGCCATAATAGCATCCGCATTGTTGACCGGCTGTGGCGGGCTGTGGCTCAGAGTTGTCTGACGAAAATCGGCAAATTTAAGTTTCAGGGTTACTGTGCGCGCGCTGGTGTTGTAGTTGGCGGCAATGGCTTCAATGCGCAGAGCGAGACTGTTGAGGATCTCCAACATCAGGTCGCAGTCATCAATATCCTCCTGCAGGGTGGTCTCTTTGCCAATCGATTTGCGGATGCGGTTGGGGGTCACCGGGCGCAGGTCAATGCCGCGGGCAATTTGATAGTAGTAGTCGCCGCTTTTCCCAAAGAGCTGCTGCAATTCAAGGCGGCTGCATTTGCGTAAATCCGCACCAGTGGCAATGCCGTGGGCGAGCATCCTCTTTTCGGTTACTTTGCCAACACCAAAAAAACGTCGAATGGGTAGCTGGGCAATAAAGGCGTCTGCCTGTTGGGGCGTTATTACCGTGAGGCCGTTGGGTTTGTTACAGTCCGAGGCCACCTTGGCTAAAAATTTATTATACGAGACTCCTGCTGAGGCAGTTAAGCCGGTGTGGCGAGTAATAGTGGCGAGAATCTGTTGGGCAATCAGGGTGGCTGAGCCGCTGAACATTTTGTTGGCTGAGACGTCGAGAAAGGCTTCGTCGATGGATAGCGGTTCAATCTGGTCGGTATAATCGGCAAAAATAGTGCGTATCTGCTGCGATACAGCGCGGTAAGCATCGAAGTGGGGGCGGACAAACACCGCCTGGGGACACAAGCGATAGGCCTGCGAGGCTGCCATGGCCGAATGAATACCAAACTTGCGCGCTTCATAGGAGCAGGTGGCTACAACGCCGCGTGAATTGGGATCGCCGCCAACGATAACCGGTTTGCCGCGCAGTTCAGGATGGTCGCGCTGTTCTACTGCGGCAAAAAAGGCGTCCATATCGACATGGATAATTTTTCGTTGCTCACTCATAGGGCGATGATACGGGATTGCGCTGTGGGAGTAAATGTTCCTGATTTTAATGCTAGCGGTGAGGGGAAACGCACAGGTTGAGCAGCTCGTTTCAGTGTTTTGGTATCCGCAAACAGCTATCAAATAAACAGCGGCACACTGGCTCCGAGTCCATGAGCAACACTGGTGAAGGCGTTGTGGTTCTCCGCTTTATCTTGGCCAAAGCGCTCGATAAACAACTTTTGTATATAGGGTATCTTTGAGGTGCCACCGGTCAATGAAACTGCATCGATCTGTGCTGTGGTCAAGCCCGATTGGCGGATCACTTCATCTATGCACTGTTCAATTTGCGCGAAATTAGCGCTATTCAGGCTTTCAAACTCATATTTGGCCATCGGCTCCGCAATCGACATATCACAGTCGTTGAAGATGATGGTAGATTGCTCAGTGCTCGAAAGTTCACACTTGGCTTTTTCGATGGCTTGGAACAGCGCAAAGCCGAAATTTTCCTCGATGATATCTTCTAGGTGATCCAGTGCTGCGCGATCATCTGTGGTGCGTTTTAGCACGCGGATCAATTCGCGCGTATCCCGAGCGCGCAGCAGCGGTATGCGGTGCCACTGGCACAGAGTTTTGACGATACTGCTGGGGATGTCATGCCACTCCTTTTTTCCCATGGGTTGATAGCGGGCGTAGCGGCCAAAATAGTGTGCGACCTTGTCCCACATGATTTGCGAATCGAATTTATCTCCCGCCACATACACGCCGCCCAAGGAGAGCACATCACTGCGGCGGTCACTGCGCGCAAATGCGCCACCCTGCACACGAATGACGGTGAAATCGGAGGTGCCACCGCCAAAATCACCGATAAATAGGGTGCGCTCTTGTCCTGGAGCCAAGCTCGCTTCGTAGGTTAATGCTGCAGCGACGGGCTCATATTGCAACCAAATATGTTTAAAACCCGCCTTATGCGCGGCCTTTTTCAAGCGTTGCTCAGCAATGGCATCCTTCTCGCTGTCGGGAGAAAAGACCACGGGGCGGCCGAGAACTAGGCTATCGACACTGTAGCCGACCTGCGCTTCGCCGCGTTGCTTTAATCTTTTTAGAATAATCGCGACCAGATCATCAATAGTGTAGCGGGTGCCGAAGATCTCAGTAGCTTGAAAACTGCGGTTGGGCAGAAAGGTCTTAATCGACTGCATAAAACGGCCTTCCGAACCATCGTCCACATATTGCCGAATCGCCTCACTACCAGTAAAAATTTCTCTCTCTTCACTAAAGTACAGTACCGAGCGCAGCAGCTCACTTGCCTGGTCGCCACTGATAGTGTCATCAACCGCAACCATCTCAACCTCTCCATTATGGTAGATCGAAAGCGCTGAATTGGTGGTGCCAAAGTCGATGCCAAATACCCTGTTCAATGCCATGCTCCTAAGCCAAGATTAAATATCTGCCGCTCTTCTCGTGCAGGAAGAGCTGTATATCAGAGAATAAGACTGAAGGTTTTAATGGATTAGGGGTGGTGATGGCAAGGAAAAAGCACCCAGACTAGGGGATAATTTACAGAGTAAATTGGGGGCTAATAATTTTAGCGATCTTTATATCCTTTATATTTCTATTCTTACTGGCTATGATTAAAAGATAAAAAATAGCTTATAGCTATAGTAGTTAGCTCAATTATACGTAAATTGACTGTGACTTGTGCGCTGCAATTTCTAAGGGTCTGCATAAATGATTATTGAATGTCTTGATAAAAAGATCAAACTTGAGAAGCGTAAACTGCAACTATATATTTTTCTAGGTACTTTATTGCCAGTTGTTGTGCTGACAATTTTTTTGTCCTTTATATATTTGAATAATTTAAAAAAACTTAACGCGTGTAATCTCTCGCAGTTAAGTAAAAATATTTTAGCCGAGAAAAAAATCTTTCTGCATGATGCTATAGAGAGAACGCTTGCCGAAATAGACCATATACGGAAAAACATAGTTCTGGAAAACAGCTCCTCTCTCCTGAGTGATGAGGAGATAGCTGCAATTAGTCGGGAAAAGATCGCTGATTATATTCGTGATCTACGCTTAACCGACGAAAAGTACTACCTGTGGATTAACCATATTATCGATTATAATGGTGGTGATGGTTACGCAGTACGTTTAGTTCATCCTAATCTGCTGGAAACAGAAGGGGCATTGCTGTCAACAAATACCCAAGATATAGAGGGGAACACCCCGTACAAGACTGAACTGGAACAGATAAAAAAAGAGGGTGAACTCTACTATGAATACTATTTCAAAAAATTAGGTTCAGATGAAATAGCGCATAAACTCTCCTTTGCCAAACTCTATAAACCCTTTGATTGGGTGGTGGCAACGGGTATTTATCTGGATGATCTAGATGAATTGATCCAGGTGCAAAAAGATAAAATGCAGCAGGATTACACCGAAAATAGAAACATCTCTATAGTTCTTTCGTTAATCTTAATACTGTGCTTAATAATTGCACTGCGCTATTTTCAAGCAATTCTTAAAAAGATAATTATCTCTTACGAAGGCAAAATAGAGAACTATACTAAAAAACTTGAGGCTATGGCGACAACCGACCAGCTTACTGGGTTACGTAACCGGCTAGAACTAAATAATATCTATGAGGTAGAGCTAGAAAAAGCGAAACGCTATCACAAGCAATTTTCTATTATTATGCTTGATGTAGATTATTTTAAAAAAGTAAATGATATTTATGGTCATCCTGTCGGCGATGGTTTTTTGCAGGAGCTAGCCTGTATATTAAAGACATCTGTGCGTGTGGTTGATAGCGCAGGGCGCTGGGGTGGCGAAGAGTTTCTAATAATCTGTCCTGAAACAGATCTTAATGGTGCTGTGGAGCTGGCCGAACATCTGCGCCTGGCAATTGCCGCTTACGACTTTGCCATTGTGGGGAGGAAAACCAGCTCATTTGGAGTAAGTAGCTACCACGAAAATGACACGCGTGAGACCATGCTTGAACGTGCCGATGATGCTCTTTATTGCGCTAAAGCAGATGGGCGCAACCTTGTTCGGGCAGAAAAGTACCAGCAGTAATTGAGGTTTTACTTACATAACAGCCGCCGAGGAAAAATCCTCGGCGGCTGTTATGTAGGAGCTTTTTAGTCTGTCGAAAGCAGCTTGTTCTATTGTCTGCATGAGCACAAGCCGTGGGCCGTAGTTAGTGCCCAAGGGTTCTGCGCCCTATTTCCCCTTGCCTATCTTGTTATAGCGCTTCCTGGTCTACCGCCGCAGTAGGCTTTTGCCCAAAGTAAACTATGAAGGTGATGAAGCACAGAATTGCTACCCCAAGGCCAATGTAGCTCGCTGCCTGCAACGGCAAGCCGAAGCCGATAGGTGCGTAACCGAGATAGGTGGCAGCCACCGCCGTCATAAAGGTAGCCGGTAGTGTGGCAATCCAGTGTAATTTTCCCTGCTTGATCAGATAGGCCGCCGCTGTCCACAATACGATGGTAGCTAGTGTTTGGTTGGCCCAGCCGAAATAGCGCCAGATCACTCCAAATTCTGCTTTTGAAACCAGAAAACCGACGATAAAGAGTGGTACCGCTAACAGCAGACGCCTACCGGCTTGGCGCTGCTCCATATTGAGAAAGTCGGCAATGATCAGCCGCGCGCTACGGAAAGCCGTATCGCCGGAGGAGATGGGCAAGATTATGACGCCGATAACTGCCAACAGGCCGCCAAAGGGCCCGAGCAGACCGATAGAAATTTCATTGACGACATGGGCTGGACCGCCGACAGCTAGAGCATCATTGAGGGCGCCGGGGCTGTGGTAAAAGGCCATGCCCAGAGTTGCCCACACCAGCGCAATCAAACCCTCGCCGATCATAGCGCCGTAAAATAGCGAGCGGCCATAACGCTCGTTGGAGACGCAGCGCGCCATGAGCGGTGACTGCGTCGCATGAAAACCACTGATAGCGCCACAGGCGATGGTTATAAACATCAATGGCCATAGTGGCAGATCTTTGGGATGCAGATTGCTTAAGGTCAGTTGTGGGTAGAACTCGTAGCCCTGAGCTATCAAAGCAATGGTCAAGCCGACGGCCATGAAAATCAGTATCGCGCCGAAAACTGGATATAGACGGCCGATAATTTTCTGAATTGGCAGAATAGTGGCGAGAAAATAGTAGCCGAAGATGATCGCGACCCATGCGCTAACGTTGAGTCCCGACATGGTGCCGAGGAGTTTAGCTGGGCCGAGGACAAAGACGATGCCGACTAGCAGCAACAGCACAATGGAGAATATGCGCATGAACTGCTTAAAGCCATTCCCGAGCTGAACCCCAACCACGTCGGGGATACTTTTGCCATCATGACGAATCGACAGCATACCGGAGAAGTAGTCGTGAACTGCGCCGGCGAAAATAGAGCCGATAACAATCCACAACAGCGCTGATGGGCCATACAGCGCTCCCAAAATAGGACCAAAAATTGGACCGAGTCCGGCGATATTGAGCAGTTGAATAAGGAAAATTTTCTGTGGTGAAATCTCTACATAGTCCACGCCATCGGCCAATGCATGAGCGGGCGTTGGCCGATTGGGATCGGGGCCGAAGATATTATCAACAAAACGCCCATAGATAAAGTAACCGAGAATCAGGGCGAGTACACAAGCAAAAAAATACAGCATGGCGAGCCTCCTTGTCAGCATGCGGTTCCAGTCAACTCTGCGCCGGACACCGTCGATAGTCTAAATATAAGTGGCTGAGGCAAGGAAGGAAAAAGCTATGTTGCCAGTGGTTTGATCTGTTTGGTGAGCGGTTGTAAAGGCGGAGTAAGTGGTTGAGGATGGTTGCTACGCTACAGGTCACTTCTGCGCCTTTGAGCTTGGCTTGTGCAGTGGCGACTGGCTAGATCAAAAGGAGAGGCGCTCCTTGAGTTGCCGCAAATAACGCCGACTGACCGGAACCGTATGACCGCTGCGCGTGAGGATGCTGGCCGTTCCCCCTTCAAGAAGCTGAATCTCATCAACAAAAGCTAAATTGATTAGATATTGTTTGTGGCAGCGTAGCAGTGGGGTTCTCTGCTCCAACACTTTCAGGGTCAGGTCGGTACACAGCTGGGCCTCTGCTGTGCGTAGATGTACACCGCTGATGTCGGTGAAAACACTCTCCACTTGTTCTATATCTACCAGTTTGACACGGCGACCCTGACAACAGGGAATCCGCTGCAACTCAGGTGTTGTGTAACTCGGCACCTGACCGCGCTGCAGGGTGTGCTTTAATTTGGTTAACGTCAAGGCTAAGCGTTCCGCTTCCACCGGTTTCAGCAGGTAATCCAGCGTCTTCTCCTCAAAAGCTTTGAGGGCAAACTCATCGTATGCGGTAACAAACACCACTTGCGGCATGCGCTCTGCGTCGACCATGCTCAACAGCTGAAACCCGTTGATAACTGGCATCTCAACATCGAGAAACAGTACATCCGGTTGATGCTCATTAATCGCCTTTATGGCATCGAACCCATTAGCGCAGGAGGCTAAGAGTTCAAACTCCCCCGTCGCCTCGAGCAGTGCCTGTAGCTCGGCACGAGCCAGCTGTTCATCGTCCACAATAAGGGCACGTATCATGCTTTACTCTCCATGCTCTCCGGTAGCGGTAGCTTAATACTCACCTTAGTCATCTCTCCGGGTTGGCAGCTCAGGGTTAAACCATAGCTGGGGCCATACAGGTTTTTAATCCGTTTATCGACAATCTGCAACCCCAGCCCATCACTTTGATCATGTTCAGTATAGGTTCCAGCATTGTCACAGATAAGGATCTCCACGCCGTGATCTGTTCTGGCGGCGCTCAGGTTGATGGTTCCTGGCTCAATAATTTTGGAGACACCGTGCTTGATGGCATTTTCGATCAACGGCTGCAGAGTGAAAGCGGGGAGGTGGATAGACATAAGAGCCGCATCAACCTCCAAGTTTACGCTCAGACGATCACCAAAGCGCGCCTCTTCGATGTAGAGGTAAGAGCGCACATGATCGAGCTCCTCCTCTAGCGTGGTGATGTCACTGGAGCGTTTTAGGTTCTTGCGGAAAAAACGCGACAGATGGAGGAGCAGATCGCGCGCCTGATCAGCATCTTTGCGCAGCACCGCTACGACAGTATTCAGGGCGTTGAAGAGAAAATGAGGATTGACCTGAGCCTGGGCCAGTTTTAGCTCTGACTGCGCGAGCAGAGTTTTCTGCTCCTGATAGCGGCTGTGCATCAGCTGCTCTGATAGCAGCGCTGCCAGCCCCTCGCCCAGAGAGCGGTTGATATTCAAAAATAGCTTGCGCCGTGGTTCGTAGAGCTTGATGGTGCCGATAACATCCTGATCTACGCGCAGCGGAACCACTAGGGCCGAGCTCAGGGGGCACTGATCGCTGATGGTGCAGTGGTAGATTTCGCGTACTCCGTCGGCAAATACGGTCTGGTTGTTTTCAATAGCGCGGCGCGTTAATGGCGACATGATTTGGCTACCGGCTAGATGGTGATCTTCGCCGAGACCGACAAAGGCTAGCACCTGTTTACGATCGGTAATAGCGACAGCGCCCACGCCGGTCCAGCGGTGGAGCAGTTGCGCCATCTGCAGGGCAGTTTTGTGGTTGAGACCATCACCGAGGATCTCCAATACCCGCTCCGCGAGTTCAAATGCCTTGGCAGAAAACATAGCACCGAAATGGTCGTACATGCGGCGCTGATCGCGGATAATGCTCATAAATAGCGCTGCGCCGGCAGAGTTGGCGAGAATCATCGGTGCGGCGATCGCCTGCACCAGCTGGAACGCCTCAGCGCGCGGTGTTGACAGCAGCAGAATAATTCCCATCTGCAGCCCCTCAGCGCACAGAGTAGTCAGCAGAGCGATCAGCGGGTTAAACCGCTGCTCAGCCTGGCCACGGCGCAGTAGGATCATGCACACCAACCCGCCGATTAACCCCTCCATGGTGGTGGAAACACCGCAGGAAAATGCGGTAAACCCGCCAAGAAAATAGCGGTGCAGCCCTCCAGTAATTCCCGTAGCTACCCCGAGCAGTGGGCCGCCAATTAACCCAGCCAATACTGGGCCAATGGCGCGGGTATTGGCGATGGCGTCCTGCACCGGCAGCCCGAAATATGTGCCCATAATGGAGAAGCTGGAAAAGATGACATAGAGCAGCAGCTTATGCCGCCAGCTGAGGCTCTCGCTGGTTAGTGGGCGAAAGGCTGGCGATTTGGTGAAAATATAAGCTATGACCAAAAACACTGACATCTGCTGCAGCAGATCGATAATGAGCCCCATACCGCTCCTTTCATCGCTGGGCAACTAGGGTAAAAATCGGCTAAACTATAATAATGATGCGCAGGGAGATGCCTTACAGGCCATACTCTTTTATTTTATAGTGCAATGCCCGCAGACTGATCTCTAACAGTTTAGCTGCCTGTACGCGGTTGCCGCCGGTTTGGGCGATTGCTTGGGCGATATACTGCTGCTCAATGGCTGCGACAGCTTGTTTGATGGATAGATTGCCAGCTTCAAGGGGTGGCGCGGCGTAGGCTGTTTGCTGGGAGAGCTCGGGTGGTAAATCGCTGGGGGCAATGGTCGCTCCTTGATGGAAGATCATAATTTTTTCCATTACATTTTCCATCTCGCGTACATTGCCGGGCCAATTGTAGTGCTGTAAAGTTTGTATCGCCTCTGGAGCCAGCTGTGGCACCGGGCGCTGTTCGCGGGCGCAGATCTGTTTCAGGAAGTGTTGGCACAGGATAGGGATGTCCTCTTTCCGACTGCGCAGTGCGGGTAGGTGCAGTTCGACGACGGCGAGACGATAGTACAGGTCTTCGCGGAACAGACCTTCAGCGCTGGCCTGCTTCAAATCGCGGGCACTGGCGGCGACGATACGCACATCAATTGGTTGCGGCTTAGTCTCTCCTACTGGGCGGATCTCCTCCTCTTGCAATACACGCAACAATTTTGGCTGCAGATCCAGCGGCAGTTCACCGATCTCATCGAGGAACAGTGTCCCGCCATTGGCAGCGGCGAATAGACCGTCATGCGCTTTATTGGCTCCGGTGAAGGAGCCTTTGCGGTGGCCGAACAGTTCACTTTCGATCAGAGTGGTGGCGATGGCACTACAGTTGACAGCGATAAACGGCTGCGCACAGCGTGGGCTGTTTTCGTGGAGCGCCCGAGCGATCAACTCCTTGCCGGTGCCGGTTTCACCGCGAATTAACACCGGTGAGCGCACCTGTGCTAGAGTGGCAACTTTGGTCAAGATCTGTTGCATGCTGGCACTGGCCGCGATGATCTGCGTTGCGTTTTTGTTGGTGCATAACTGCTGGCGCAGTTGGCGGTTCTCGTGCTGAAGTTTGAGGCGCTCTAGCGCTTTTTCAACGCTCAGCACTACATCGTCGGGGTGAAATGGTTTGGATATGTAGTCGTAAGCCCCCAGTTTTACGCACTCAATAGCGGTATCCACCGAGCCGTAAGCACTCATCATAATTATGGTCAGACCGGCATCGGCGGCCAGCGCTTGGCGAATGAATCCCAAACCATCTAACTGGGGCATGCGGATGTCACACAAAATCAGGGCGAAGCTAGTGGTGGCTAGAGAGGCTAAGGCCTCTTTGCCATTGGCAGCCTCCTCAATAACATAGCCACGCTCTTCGAGTATTGTACGCAACAGGTGGCGCAGCGCGGGTTCATCATCAATTATCAGCAATTTTGTAACAGCACTCATGAGCTGGTGGTTCCTTTAGCGGGTAAGTTTATGGTGAAACAACTACCGTTGGGCGCGTGCGGCGCAACGCTTAAATTACCGCCGCTACCACTGATGAGTTGGTAACTGACAAAAAGTCCCAATCCTCGCCCCGAGCCGGGCGCCTTGGTGGTAAAAAATGGGTCAAAAATATCCGCTATATGCTCCTGGCTGATACCCTGGCCATTGTCACTCACTCTAATTTCCACCAGATTCTCTGCGCTCCTAGCAGTTAAGGTTATGGTGCCGTTTTCGCCAGTGGCGTCACGGGCATTGATGATTAAATTGACCAACACCTGCTGAAGTTTATGGGGTGCGATACTAACCTCGGGCAGGGACTCAGTTAACTCCAGCTCCAGTTGCCGCTGTTTTAGCGCCCCTTGATTGTGCAGCAGAGTACAGGTTTGCTGGATGACTGCCAGCGGATCACAGATACTATGCCCCACCTCGCTACTGGAGCTGGCAAAGTCTAACATATCTTTGAGCAGTTGATCCATGCGCCCGCTTTCGATCAATGCGCGGGTTACCAGATCCTGCAGCTGTTCCGGTAAATCTTTTCTTTTCAGGAGCTCTAGGTAGCCGATGACGGCACTGAGCGGATTACCTAATTCGTGGGCGATGCCCGAGGTGAGGTTGCCCACTGAGGCTAGGCGCTCAGCTTGCGCTAGATGATGCTGGGCCAGTTGCAGCTCGCGGTTGCTGGCGCTTATCTTCTCCAGTTGTAGCTGTTGCTCAGCAGTGTTGCGCTCCAAATTTGCCGCCATCATGTTGAAGGACTGCGCCAGCATGACTAGCTCGCGCGAACCGTCAGCTTCGACCCGTTGGCTGAGATCGCCGCTGCTGATCAACTGGGTGCTATCGGTTAATTTGACAATCGGGCGCACTACTGACCGGTTGAGGACAAATACCGCGGTTAGTACCAATACCAAGCCGTAAGCCAGACAGCAGCTTAAGGCAAATTTTTGCATGCTGAGCATCTGCGTATATATCTCTTGCAAGGAAAAACGCAGCTGTAGCACTAAACGCTGGTTGTTGGTGCTGGCCAGCGCTGTGTGCAGTTCAATAAAGCGTGGTTCGTCATTGTCGCCAATTATCCATGTCCAACTAGGGGGGTAGTTTAGCTCCAGCAATACCGGTTGCCACAGCAGCGTTTGCTGAATGCGGCGATTTTTTAACATGCTGGCGGGCGAGTTAATAAGCGAGTCAGCACTGCTGGCATTGATCACTTGGCCGCTGCTGTCACTGAGCTGCCAACTATCCAACTGCGTAGTTTTGGCGTAAATTTTAAGCAGTTGTGCTAGGCGTTGCTCGGGATAGGTAGCCAGCATCTGCGCCAGAGCCTGAGTGTTACGTGAGTGCAGCTCGATGCTCTGTTCGATGAGGCGTGTTTCGCTCAGCCGCAGCAGCAGTAGTGCTACGAACAGCAAAGCAGCACCCACCAGCAAGCTGCTGGAGATGACGATTTCACTGCGCAGGCCAAAGGGGCGTTTCATGGCTGATCCATATAACCCATATCGGCTAAACTGGTGTAACGCTCGCTGCCGATGATGATATGGTCGAGGACGCGCACTCCGAGTAGAGCCCCTGCCTGTTGCAGGCGGGCAGTGATGGCGATGTCCTCCTGGCTGGGGGTTGGATCACCCGAGGGGTGGTTATGGACGAACAGAACTGCCGCTGCTGAATCGCGCACCACGGCGCTAAACACCTCGCGCGGATGGACAATGCTGGCGGTCAAACTGCCCTCGGAGATTTGAATATCACGGATCAGGCGGTTTTTGGCATCGAGCAGCAGGGCGAGAAAGACCTCTTTTTTGTACTGGAGAAAGCGATTGCGATAGCGCTGAAACACCGGGGCAGCGCTGGTGAAGGTAGCGCCGGGGAGCATATTGCAGGCGCTCAGACGCCGTGCTAATTCGAACACTGCTTGTAGTTCAGCTGCTTTGGCGGGGCCGATGCCGTTGATACTGCGTAACTCGGTGATGTTGGCGGTGGCCAGTTGCGGCAGATCGTTAAAGCGTTGAAGTAAAATACGCGCTTGATCGACAGCACTGGTGTGGCTAGCAGCGTCGCCGGTACGTAAAATAAGGGCGAGTAATTCTGCATCGCTGAGAGCTTGAGCTCCGCGCTCCAATAATTTTTCGCGCGGGCGATCACCCTCGGGCCAATCTTTAATGCGCCGCATTTGCGTCACGCGCTCTCCCTTTCTGTATCTACTGCTTTCAGGTTCTTAAAGAAGCATCTTCAACTGGGCATAGAGGATAAATCCCATCAACACCACCGCCATCCAGCACGATAAAATGTCGGTACTTTTGGTGGGCGGATTTTTCGCCATGGCTGCTGTCTCCTCAGTGATAACTTCGGCGGGTACTTTAGTTAGCAGCAGGTTGATCATCTCGGGAAACTTGGAGTAAGCGTTGGAAAAAATTAGAAAATCATCCAGAGTGCACAGAGTGATAAAGGCGCGTTTTTTTACCAGAATAGTTTCAATTGAGGTGATGTCGGCGTAGTTGATCTGTTTACTGCGCAGCAGCTTGCGCATACGAATATTATCATTGCCAATGATGGTGTTGCGAAACAGGCACTCGACGAACAAAACTACAACGGGGAGAATCATCACCCCGAGAATAATAGATTTACCTATAGGCTGATCGAAGACAATACAGCTAATCAACAGGGCAATAATTTCAGCTACCAATAGCCCAAGGGGGAAGAGAAAGGCTTTGCGGATACGAAAACTCATGTCTGGCTCCAGTTATTTCTAAACGGTAATTTTTCGGTCAGTTAATGTTAATGTTGGCGCGTAGTTTCCCACAAAACACTGGTAAAATAAACCTGTTTCCGTGCCCGATGTAGCTGGGCTAAGGTGTCCAGCACTCATGTGGTGAAGAGGATATCCAGCGCATCCTGTACGCTGCGCACTGCATTTAGCGTTAGCCCAGGCGGTGTTTCGAGGTTCTTGAGGTTGCCAGCGGGCAAAATACAGCGCTCAAAACCAAGGCGTGCTGCCTCCTGCACCCGCAGTTCGGGACGGGAGACCGCGCGGATTTCACCAGCCAGACCCACCTCCCCAAAGACGATGGTGCGTTTGGGGATGATTTTGTTGAGATGGCTGGAGGCCAAGGCCGCTAAAATGCCCAGGTCGGCAGCGGGCTCGTCAATCTTAACCCCGCCGGCAACATTGACAAAAATATCGTGACTCAATAGTGATACGCCAACTTTTTTATCCAACACCGCCACCAGTAGCGAAACGCGGTTGTGATCGATGCCCATGGCAGTACGCCGTGCGGTGCCGTAGGGGGCGCTAGAGACCAGAGCTTGCAACTCTACCAATATCGGTCTACTCCCCTCGAGGGAGGTGATAACCACGCTGCCGGGAGTGTCTTCAGCGCGCTCGGCGAGAAAAATTTCCGAGGGATTTTTCACTTCGCTCAAGCCGCGTTCCCCCATCTCAAATACGCCGATTTCGTTAGTGGAACCGAAGCGATTTTTTACCGCGCGCAAGATTCTATAGGGGTGGCCGGGGTCGCCTTCAAAATAGAGAACAGTATCAACCATGTGCTCCAATACGCGCGGTCCAGCGATGCTGCCATCCTTGGTGACATGGCCGACGATGAATGTCGGTAGCCCAGTCTGCTTAGCTAACTGCATTAATTGCGCGGCGCAATCGCGTACTTGGCTGACGCTGCCCGGTGCTGACTCCAACTGAGTGGTAAAGATGGTCTGGATGGAGTCGATAATCAGAAAATCTGGTTTGAGCTCGGCTACCTTCTCCAAAATCAACTCCAGCGCAGTTTCAGCCAGCAGATAGAGCTGCTCGGCCTGTACATCAAGGCGCTCGGCACGTAATTTAACTTGGAGACAGGACTCCTCCGCCGTTACATAGAGAGCGCTGCTGTGTTGGCCTAGTTGTGCTACTGCCTGCAACAGCAGGGTCGACTTGCCGATTCCGGGATCGCCGCCAATCAGAGTAAAGGAGCCGGGTACAATGCCACCACCAAGCACGCGATCCAGTTCTAAAATCCCGCATTTTTGCCGGTGCTCATTGCCGGAGGATATGTGCGCCAATTTTTGCACCTGTGCCGCCGGTTGTGTAACCGAGCGATGTGCCGCGCTCTTGCCGGTGGGAACCGCCTCTTCACTAAAACTGTTCCACTGCTGACAATCGGGACACTTGCCCAGCCACTTGGGGCTTTGGTAGCCACATTGCGAACAGGTGTAGATGCTTTTGGTTTTGCGTTGCGCCATGGTTAATCACTTTAGTTTGTTGGTTAGGTTCTTGGTTAACTTAGCAGAAAAATGTTCTCAGTTGACCATTGTACCTGATAATTGATCGCAATGCAGACAGAGAAAACAATTAATGTGCAGCCCTGCTCAGTTGAGGGATAACTGTTTGCTGAGGTTGTGGTTTATTGTTGGCCAGCAATACGCTATAGTTTATAGCTTGCGCCATGGCGCGAGTTTGTCTAATATGTAACCAGTTTGGTCTTAATTGTTTGTGCTCTGGCTCATAATCTGTCCTGGGCTATTTTGCTCCTCGGCAGCTATCCATTACAAAGGGAAAATACCATGTTAGCACCAAGAGTTATTCGCTTAATTGAAGATATTGTCGGCGCTGAGAATATGACTACGGCGGCGGCAGATATGTTGTGTTACTCCTATGATGCCACGCAGCAGACTTTTTTGCCTGATGCCGTGGTGTTTCCCGAGGATGCCGCGCAAATCAGCCTAATTATGAAGATGGCTAATGTGGAGAACATTCCGGTATTTCCGCGCGGTGCTGGAAGCGGCTTTTCTGGCGGCAGCTTGCCTACCAAGGGCGGTATTGTCCTAGTCACTAGCCGTATGGACAATATTTTAGAAATTGATGAAGATAATCTGGTGGCTACGGTGCAGCCGGGCGTGGTAACCGAGCAGTTTCAGCAAGCGGTAGAGAAGGTGGGCTTGTTCTATCCCCCCGATCCGGCGTCGCTAAAATTCAGCACCTTAGGTGGTAATGCCGCCGAGTGTGCCGGGGGGCCGCGCTGCGTAAAATATGGGGTCACCAAAGACTATATTCTTGGGCTGGAGGTGGTTACGCCACAGGGGGATATCATTAAGACCGGTGGTGCGACCATGAAGGGTGTGGTCGGCTACGACCTTACCAAGCTGATGGTTGGTTGCGAAGGGACGCTGGGCATAATCACCAAGTTAATTATTAAGCTGCTACCGCTGCCCGAAGCGAAAAAAACCATGCTTATCATGTTTGACTCTATCGACGGTGCAGCGCAGGCGGTGTCAGCTATTATTCGTGGCAAGATCATCCCAACCACGCTGGAATTTATGGATGCGGCCACTATAGAGTGCGTGCGCAAGGCTACCGATCTGGATCTGCCTCAGCAGGCACAGGCGGTGTTGATTGTCGAGGTGGATGGTGATAGCGACCTGATTGAAAAACAGGCGCAGCGCATTTTGGAAATTGTGCAACCTCTTGGCGTAGTGGCCACGCGCATTGCTACCACTGCGGCAGAGAGTGAAGATATCTGGAAGGTGCGCCGGTCGGTATCGGCTAGTTTGCGCAGTGTTAATCCGGATAAATTTAACGAAGATATCTGTGTGCCGCGTAGTCGCGTACCGGATATGATCCGCAAAGTTAGCGCTATTGCCAAGCACTACGATATTCCCATTGTCAATTTTGGTCACGCCGGTGATGGCAATATTCATGTCAATGTGATGATCGATAGTAAGGTTCCTGGGCAGGCGGAAAAGGCAGAAAAAGCTATTAAAGAGGTCTTTGCCGGAGCCTTGGAGTTGGGTGGAACTATGAGTGGTGAGCACGGTGTTGGCAATACCAAGGCGCCGTATATCCCCATGGAACTCGATCCCGCTGCGGTCGCCTACATGAAAACTATCAAGCAGGCGCTGGATCCGAAAAACCTATTAAATCCGGGCAAAATTTTACTAGAAGATCTCCCCTGCGGGGGCGGACAGTTGGGATAATCAGACCGATGAGTAACCATAAAAAGCTGGAAGATTTTCGTGGAGACATAGAAAAATGTGTCAAATGCGGTGCCTGTCAGGCGCAGTGTGCAGTGTATAAAACCATCAAGCGCGAATCCACCGTAGCGCGCGGCAAGGTAGCTATTGCCAGCGCACTGCTGGATAAGGATCTGCCGCTAAGTGAGCGTTTCGTTCTGGATATGTCACAATGCCTGCTGTGCGGTTCGTGCTACGATAAATGTCCTAATCTGGTGCCGACCGATCAGATCGTGATGGCTGCGCGGCGGGAGATTGCCGAGCGTCAGGGTTTGAGCACCTTTGGTAAGGCTCTGACTGCGGTGGTTAAGCGCCCAAAACTGATGAATACTCTGGTTAAGGGTGGTGAACTTTTTGGCAGCTTGCTGTTCAAAAAAATTCCCGATCACAGTGGTTTGCGCCTGCGCTTTCCGGTGCCCTATATCGCCAGTGAGCGCAGTATCCCCGAGTTCACCGCACAGCCGTTTCGTGAGCGCTATCCACAGCCTATCCCTGGGGATAGCGATAAACCGCTGGTCGCTTTTTTTAGCGGCTGCATGATCAACTACACCTATCCCGAAGTTGGTGAGGCGCTGGTAAAGGTGCTGCGCTTTATGGGCTATCCGCTGGTTATTCCGCAACAGCAGGGTTGCTGCGGTCTGCCCGCTACTGCTGCCGGTGATGCTAAAACTGTCGATCAGTTGGCGGATAGTAACGTCGTCGCTTTTAGCCAAGAGTCAAATGCACAGATCATTGTTACCGCCTGTGCCTCCTGCTACGCCGGGATCGGTAAACACTATCGCGACATGGGTGGCGAATATGCCCAGGTAGGCGAGAGGGTTGTCGATATCAACAAGTTTCTCGTGGACAATGGCCTACTGGAAAAATTGGCGCAGTTACCACCCTGTAGTGAAAAAAAACGCGTCACCTATCATGATCCCTGTCATCTGCGTACGCAGGGCATAACCGCGCAACCACGGGCGATTCTCAAGGCGCTGCCCAATGTTGAATTTGTCGAAATGGAGGGTGCGGATAAGTGTTGTGGCTTGGGAGGGACTTTTTCTGTATATCACTACGATACCAGCCGCAAAATCGGTGCGCGCAAGGCCGATGGCATCGCGGCAAGTGAAGCTGACATTGTCGCTTCGTCCTGTCCTGGGTGCATGATGCAACTGCAAGACTCTATTAATCATGCTAATTTGTCACAACAGGTCACTCATGTGCTACAATTGGTGGCAGATTGTCTACCATGATGTGTAGTTATTATTAATGTTTTTTTGTGAGAGTTACGAAAGGAAAAAACCATGAACAAGCTTGTCATGTCGTTAAGTTTAGTCGTTATTATGGCGTTGGCCTCAACAGTTTACGCAGTGCCAAAAGGTAGAACTTTAGATTTCTCCGGAGCAGCTATGGGAAATGTTGTCTTTGACGGAACCGTGCACAATAATGCTGCAACTAAAGGTTGCCGCGAGTGCCACAATCCACAACTGTTCCCTAAACAGAAACAGGGTACTGTTAAGATAACTATGAAAAATATTTATGCTGGTGAGCAGTGCGGTTTTTGTCATAATGGCGAGCGTGCTTTCCGGGCTCAGGGTAACTGTACCCGCTGCCATAAACGTTAGGCTGCTTTAGCTCCATTAGGCTACAGATAGTAAGAAAAGAGATAGAAATTTTTCAGGAAGCAGGTTGCCGATAGTGGTTGCCTGCTTCTTTTTGCGTGGAGAGACTAGTTACATGGTAAAGGCGTTAGGTATTTTTTCCGGTGGGTTAGATAGTATCTTGGCAGCACTGTTGTTGCGGCAGCAAGGGATCGAGGTGCACTGTATCTGTTTTACCAGCCCATTTTTTGATTGCGAGAAAGCGCGTAGCGCAGCACAACTATACGATTTGCCCTTGCAAGTTATGGATATTGGTGTTGAGCACTTGCAGATGCTGAAAAATCCGCGTTACGGCTATGGGCGCAATATGAATCCCTGTATAGATTGTCACGCGCAGATGTTTGAATTTGCCGGAAAGGTGATGCAGGAGGAGGGTTATGATTTTCTCTTCTCGGGCGAGGTCCTCGGTCAGCGCCCCAAAAGTCAAAACCAGTCTGCGCTAATGGCGGTCAATAAGGCGTCAACCTGGCCGGGCAAACTACTGCGTCCCTTGAGCGCTAAACTCCTGCCGATAACGCCGATGGAGGAGGCTGGTCTGGTTGATCGCGAACAGTTGCTGGATATTAACGGGCGCTCGCGCAAAGCACAGGAACAGCTGGCCATAGAGCTTGGGGTAACGGACTATCCATCTTCCGGTGGCGGGTGCCTGCTCACCGAGAACTCCTTTTCTGGACGTTTGAAGGATCTGTTTGTCCACCAGCCAGATTGTGGCATTTATGATATCGAACTACTTAAACTGGGGCGACCATTTCGTCTATCAGCTGCCGCTAAACTGACTTTAGGGCGCAATCGCTCAAGCAACGAAGCGCTGAAACGTCTGGCTAGCGACACCGGAATACTGTTGCGCTGCCGTAACTTCTCCGGCCCCCTCGGTGTTATCAGTGGTGAGGCTCAAGCGGAAGATCTGGCTAAGGGGGCGGCTATAGTTGCCTCCTATGGTAAGGGGGCGCAACAGCAGCAAGTCGAAATACTGCTCAGCTGTGCTGGCGAACAGCAGATTCTAACTGTGGCCCCTATGCCGCGCGCCGAAGCGCAAACCATGTTGCTGTAGTTAAGACTCGGCTAGCTTGAGATAAAGCCCTTTAACGTGGCGATCTCCTGCGGCCACAGCTGGGAATCTGTGGTCTCTAAAATCAGGGGGATATGGTCAAAGCGCGAGTCGTGCATGATGTACTCAAAACACTCCCAACCGATCTCTCCTGCGCCCAGTGAGGCGTGACGATCCACCTTGCTGGCAAACTTGCTTTTGCTGTCGTTGAGGTGCATGCCTTTGAGATATTCGAAGCCGATACAGGCGGCAAACTCGGAAAAAGTTGCATCACAGGCGGAACAGCCGCGCAGGTCGTAGCCCGCGGCAAAGGTGTGACAGGTGTCCAAGCACACGCCTACCCGAGTTTTATCCTCCACTTGGGCGATTATCTGGGCGAGTTGTTCAAAACGGTAGCCAATGTTTGTCCCCTGCCCTGCGGTATTCTCTATAACCGCCGTCACTGTGTTACTACGCTGCAGGGCTAAATTGATCGACTCGGCAATGCGTGCGATACAGTCGCTCTCTGATGCTAGTTTGAGATGGCTGCCGGGATGAAAGTTAAGATAACGCAGCCCCAACTGTTCACAGCGCTGTATCTCATCGTAAAAGGCGCTGCGCGACTTCTCCAGTTTATCACTTTCCGGATGGCCCAGATTTATAAGATAACTGTCGTGCGGTAGAATCTGCTCCGCCGTATACTGGTGTAGCTGACAGTTATGTTTAAATTGCGCAATTGCCTCCTCCGTTAGCGGTGGAGATTTCCACTGGCGCTGATTTTTGGTGAACAGGGCAAAGGCTGTGGCCGCCAGCGCCGCAGCGTTAAGGGGGGCGTTAAATACCCCACCGCCAGCACTGACATGGGCGCCAATATATTTTCTACTGATTGATTGCATATGTAATTGCCTCGCAAGTTATAATACTGTTTCGTCGGGTGCTGCTCGCTACTATAGAGGCGGCGCTGCCAGATGACAAGTTTTGCCTGATCGCTAACAGAAGCATAATAATTAGCCCAATAACTGGGTAAACAGCATCGAACACTACTGATGTACGCTATATAAAAATGAACAGAGTTGCTGGAGAAACTATGCTCTCGCTTTAACTTGCTGTAAATATGAGGAGAAATTGTTATGGATGGATTTAATTTTGTTATGCCGTACCAAGTGCGCATCAGTGATATAAATTATGGCAATCATGTCGCCAATTCTGCGGTGCTGAATTTTTTTCAAGATGGGCGCATTCAGTATTTGAGCAACTTGGGCGCGTTCAGTGAGCTGGATATTGGTGGCTGTGGCATTATCCTGCCTGAAGCACAGGTGAAATATCAGGCCGAGATGTTTTATGCCGACTCCCTTGAGATTGGCGTGCGTATTGTGGAGTTGGGGCGCTCATCTATTAGTATGGAGTACCGGATTGAGCGCGCTGGTCAGGTAACTGCCAGTGGTAGCACCACCCTGATTGCGTTTGATTACACCGCTCACAAGCCACGGCGTTTGCCCAGTGAGTTCAAGGCTGCGGTTAATAGTTTTGAAGGTTTAGAGTAAACCGCCAGTGTGGACTAATTTTACCCCAGCATAGCGCTCTCTGCTGGACATTTAATCCTCAGTTGCATAAGCTTAGCGCCATGAATACTATCTACGAAAATAGTGCTACAGAAAAACCCCTGGCGCCCGCCAGTTTAAAGAGTATCGGCGAATTTGGTTTGATAGACCAGATCAGTCGCCAGGTGCAGGCAGATCCCAGTGTGTGCGTGGGCATTGGTGATGATTGTGCGGCGACCACTCTAGCTGCTGGGCATGTGCTGTTGACCACCAAAGATCTGCTGCTTGAAGATGTGCACTTTCGGCGCTGTTGGAGCTCAATGTACCAACTGGGGCGCAAAAGTGCGGCGGTAAATTTGAGTGATATCGCCGCTATGGGTGGTCGGGCGCAGCACCTTTTTTTAGGGGTGGGGCTACCGGAAGATCTGGCGCTGGAGGATATTGACCAGTTTACTCAGGGTTTTCTCGCTGAGAGCGCCGCTGCTGGTGCGACTCTGTGTGGTGGCGATACCTGTCGCAGCAAGTGTGGGCTGATAATTTCTGTTACCGTGCACGGCAGCATGCTGGCAGATCAAGTGGTACAGCGTAGCGGCGCGCAGGTTGGCGACAATATATATGTGTCGGGCACGCTGGGTGATAGTGCGCTGGCTCTAGCGTTGTTGCAGCGTGGCAGCGCTCCTGACCCCTATCTGGCGCAGCGTCACCATACGCCAACACCAAGATTGCAATTGGGCCAACAGTTAGCACAGCGTAGGTTGGCGAGTGCTATGATAGATGTCTCGGATGGCTTATGCGCTGATCTTGGACATATCTTAGATAAATCGCACTGTGGCGCACTTATCGATTGGAGTAAAATCCCCCTATCGCCAGTGGCACGCGCATATCTGCTTCAGCATCCAGAAGATGAGGAGCTGGTGCTGCATGGCGGGGAAGACTACGAATTGCTTTTTTGTGCGCCACCACAGCATAGTGCCGCGCTAGCTGATATAGCGCAGCAGTTACAGCTCAATCTCACCAAGATTGGCACAATTCAGGACTTCGCCTGCGGGTTGCAGCAGTTGGATGGCAACGGGCAACGCCACAGCATTCAGACACAAGGCTTTAACCACTTTGGTTGATTTTTTATCCGGAAAGGGTACGTGCATGCGCACAGTTATACTGTTTGTTATCTCCCTGTTAATTTCTCCACTCTGGGCTAGCGCTAGTGATATTAGTGCCATTCAGTTGATGGAGCGTCTTCAGCAGCGTTTTACTGCGGACGGTGCTGCTCAAACAATTCAAGATGTACAGGCCGATTTTTTTCAAAAGGCGTCAATTGCCAGTCTTAACCGTGTTCAAACTGGGCGTGGCACCATGGCTATGGCTTTTGATCACAGCGGCAGCAGTATCTCCAGTACTCTGTTTCACTGGATCTATGCGGTACCGAATCAGCAGCAGGTTATCTCTGATGGTAAAACCCTGTGGGTATATCTACCCGATAACAATCAGGTGATGGTGTCAGAGGTGAATGATAAAAGCTACTATAGTGAAGATCCGCTGCTGTTTTTACGCAATCTGGGGCAACTGTCCAGCCATTTTGCCGTGCAATTTGCCCCCATGGAGCCCAGCACGGATGTTAAGCCGGAGTATTACCAGCTGCTGCTGACGCCGTTGCAACCCTCGGTCTATATTCAAAGCCTGCAGCTGGAAGTGCCACTATGGCTGGGTAGTGCGCCGCAACAGCTCGGATTCCCACTGCATAGTGCTACTATTATTGATCCTACGGGGAATAAAACTCAATTGGAGTTTCGCAACGTTAAGATCAATCAGCATCTGGCGTTGGATCAATTTAGCTTCACTGTGCCAGCTGGGGTGGATGTGGTAAATCCTGCCGACTTAACCCTCGATTTTAAATAGATACTGGTGTTGTGCAGCAAGATGGTGTGACTATCTCAGCATGTCGGGACGCGGCTATTCCAATGCGCTGAGGGCAGTACCCTGTTGTGTGCGCTTCAATCCAATTTTTAGCTACTAAATCTAAGTAAGGAGTTTGTCGATGCCAAGTTTTGACATTGTTTCTAAGGTGGATATGCAAGAGGTAGATAATGCGGTAAACCAGGCATGTAAAGAGGTTGATCAGCGTTACGATTTTAAGGGAACGCACAATGAGATCACTCTGAACAAAGAGAGCATCTCGGTGTTAGCGGCAGATGACTACAAATTGCAGGCCATAATCGATATTTTAAAAGCTAAGTTGACGCGGCGTCAGGTTTCGACCAAGTGCCTCGATTTTGGCAAGGTAGAAAAGGCTTCCGGCCTTGCGGTGCGCCAAAATATCAATCTGGTGCAGGGGATCTCTAAAGAAAAAGGCAAAGAGATCATCAAGTTGATCAAGGATACCAAGCTGAAGGTGCAGCCGCAGATCAATGAAGATGAGGTGCGCGTATCGGGGAAAAAAATTGATGACCTGCAGGAGGTTATGCAACTGCTTAAAGGTGCCGATGTTGGGGTGGAACTGCAATTTGTAAATATGCGCTCCTAATAGCTCTAGCCTTGGCGACCGGTCTGGACGCAGCACGATTTTATCTGTTGGGTGGTAACGAAATATGAGCAAACAAAAAGTCTGCCTGATAAGCTTGGGCTGTCCGAAAAATTTAGTTGATTCCGAAGTGCTTCTTGGCCATTTAGTGCCGGAACGCTTTGAGATTACCGCTAACAAGGCCGAGGCGGAGATCATGATTATCAACACCTGCGCCTTTATCAGTGATGCGCAGGAGGAGTCGGTAGATACGATTCTCGAAGCCGCCAGCCTCAAAGAGGACGGAGCTTGTGAAATGTTGATTGTCTGCGGCTGCCTGCCGCAACGTTATCAGCATGAGCTCGCGCTCGAGCTGCCGGAAGTTGATCTGTTTATGGGCACCAGCGATGCAGAACGCATAGTGGCGCTAATAGATCAGTGGTATAGCCAGCGCCACCAGTTGCAGGCAGTCTCCACGCCGTGCGGTTTGTACGATCACAGTACTCCACGGCTGCAAGCCACCCCGTTTTACACCGCTTATGTAAAAATTGCCGAGGGCTGTTCGAACTGCTGCTCCTATTGCATTATCCCGCAATTGCGCGGCAAATTGCGTTCGCGCAGCATTGCTTCCATAGTGGCCGAGGTGCGCGAGTTAGTAGCACATGGGGTGAAGGAGATTAACCTGATTGCTCAGGATATCACCGCTTTTGGTCATGATCGCGCTGACGGCAGCACGCTGGAGCAGTTGTTGCGTGAACTGGTCAAGCTGGAAGATTTACATTGGCTGCGCCTGTTGTATGCCTATCCCGATGGCGTTAGCGACGAACTCATTGAGCTGATAGCCACTGAAGAGAAAATCTGTAACTATCTGGATTTGCCGTTGCAGCATATAGCCGACGGTATCCTGACACAGATGAACCGGCGCATTGATGGAGCAGCGCTGCGCGATCTAATTCAGCGTATTCGTCAGCGGATTCCTGAGATAACGCTGCGCACTTCGTTTATCGTCGGTTTTCCCGGCGAAACAGCGCAGCAATTCAATACGCTGCTGGAGTTTGTCAGCGCCGGTTATTTCGATCATGTCGGAGTATTCACCTACTCACAGGAAGTTGGTACTAAGGCGGCAACTATGCCGCAGCAGGTGGATGAGCAGGTGAAGCAGGAGCGTCAGCAGCAGCTGATGTTGGCCCAACAACAGATCGCTACAGATAGGCAACAGCAACAGGTAGGGCAGATAATGGACGTGCTAGTTGAAGGCTATAGTGCTGAGACCGAGTTGCTGTTGCAAGGGCGCAGTCGTGGTCAAGCTGCAGATGTCGATGGTATTGTGTATATCAGTGCCGGACAGGCCAATGTAGGAGATATTGTGGCTGTCGAGATAAGCGAAACTGCGGGTTATGATCTGGTCGGTGAAATAATCGGTGCTTGGGATGAAGATTAATCAGACAGGTGCGGCTATCAGATGATAGCACGCACCTGTTCGTTGCTGTCCTAGGTTGTTGGTAGTGGTACTACCAGTACTGGGCGCAGTGTTTTGCGCAGTAAACGTTTAGCCATGCTGCCTAAAAAAGCATGGCGCACCTTATGTCCTTTGCTGTGATTGCCAATTACTATTAGATCCGCATTGATTGCATCGCCAGCATCCAACGTCACAAACACTGGGTCGCCGTGATGTACATTAATTGAGCTGATAAGGTCTAGATACTCGGGCTTATCCAGCAGCTCCTTTTTGGCAAAATCATGTATATCCACCAACATCTGATCTCTAATCTCTTCCTTATGTTGTAGTTCGTATTCTGCCAACCGCTCTTTGCCCATGATTGTGGAAACATAGTTGAGCACTGCTGGCTCCATCTCTGTCAATGCGTGCACCAGATGAACTTTTCCCCCATGTTGCTGCGCTATTGATACTGCATGGCGCAAGGCATAGGCTGAGTTTTCCGATAAATCCACCGCCAGTAAAATAGTTTTGTATTGTGGTAACAAAGTAACCTCCTACACTGGAACTGGAGTTGATGAGTTGCCGCGCACTTTTTGAAATGTATATAGCGCCGCAAAGAGTCCAACACCGATAAGATAGACAAAATAGTGGTTGTCAATGCCGACATAGCGAGAAAAAAACTCGGGGCGGAACATTATTGCCGCGATCACCATCAGCATGACGCCATCATACCAGCGGTTCTTGCGCGCAAACCAGCCCTGGGTTGCTGCAGCAAAGGCAAAAGTGCCCACGCAGGTCATGGCGAAAATGTAAAATGCTAAGAAGACGTTATTGATGTGGAGCAACAAAATATCGGTGTTAAAGATAAACATAAACGGCAAAATCGCAGTACGGATATCGTACATAAAACCCTGCAAGCCGGTCTTGATCGGATCGGCGCGGGCGATGGCAGCGGCGGCATAAGCTGCTAAGCCGACCGGCGGGGTGTCGTCAGCTAGGATGCCAAAGTAGAAGACAAACAGGTGGGCAGCAATCAACGGCACCTCAAAGCCCTGCATGCCTGCCAATGTCACCAAGGCTGGTGCTGTCAACGATGCCATGACAATATAGTTAGCTGTTGTGGGCAATCCCATGCCGAGAACTAAGCTGGCCCCAGCAGTTATCATCAACATCAGGATCAGGCTCCCGTGGCTGAGGAGGTCGATAATATCGGTGACCAGGCCACCGAGTCCCATGGTAACAACGCCGACAATAATACCCGCTGATGCGGTTGCAATAGCTACGCTGACCATGTTGCGTCCCCCAGCTATCATCCCCGAAATTATCTCAGCCATGCCATATTTAAAGGCTTCGACAACCGACTGACCTTGGCGCACAGCTGGAATTATGCGCTGCAGCAGCATGATAATCATAAGCACTTGAATGGAGTGATATGCGGCGAGATCTGGTGAGTGGCGTGGAATAATCAGTTCATACAGGAGCATGAAAATAGGTAGCAGGAAGTGCAAGCCGCTAAAAAGAGTGGCGATAAAACGGGGTAAATCGGCTTTAGCCAGCCCTTTCATGCCCAGTTTGCACGCCTCCAGATGTGTCAGATAGAACAGCGCAGCATAAGAGGCGAAAGCTGGAACCGCCGCCGCTTTAACAACATCTAGATAGGGAACATTGACATACTCGGCAATGATGAAAGCTGCAGCGCCCATAATTGGTGGCATCAGCTGGCCATTGGTGCTAACTGCAACCTCAATGGCTGCGGCTTTATGCGGGGGATAACCCACCTTCTTCATTAGTGGAATGGTGAAAGTACCGGTGGTAACCACATTGGCGATACTGGAGCCAGAGACTAAACCGGTGAGGCCACTGGACAGCACTGCGGCCTTGGCCGGGCCACCTTTGTAGCGGCCCAACAGGCTCATGGCTAGGTCGATAAAATATTTCCCAGCACCGGCCTTATCCAACATGGCACCAAACAGAACAAATAGAAATACAATGCGCGCAGATACATCCAGCGGGATTCCGTATATGCCCTCAGTTGTCAAGGTTATCTGACTGAGGTAGCGATCTATGCTCACCCCTTTAAAGGAGAGAAAATCCGGCATGTGGCGACCGAAGAAAGCATAGAGGGTGAAAAAGATGGCGATGGTTGGCAGCGCTGGGCCGATAACCCGGCGTGCGGCTTCGAGTAGAACAATAACCAGCACTACACCAACTACTATATCCAGCTTATTGGCATTACCAATGCGGTTAGCTATAGCATCATAGTTGAGGGCTAAATATAGGGCGACTAACGCGGCAATTGCGGCTAAAAGATAGTCGGCAATAGGTATGCCGCGCTTCTCTCCGAGCCAGCGCAGGCCGGGGATTTTGATGTCGCGCTGGAACATTGGGTAGGATAAGAAGACAATTAGTAGAGCAAAAGTCAGGTGAATGGCCCGAATATAGGTGGAATCGAGCAGCAACCAACTTGAAAGCGACAGTTGAAATAGTGACCATGTCAGAGCAATAAAGGGGACAATATATTTTTGCCAGCCTGCAACATTGCGTAGGCCAAGTTCTTCCTCTTCTTGGATACGTTTGGCGGCGATGGCCCCTTCATCTAGCTCTGGTGACTGGGCTGTGCCGTGGTTGTCAATGGTACTCATCTGACCTCCTGCTATATGGACTCAATACGTATTCAGTTTTAGCTATTTGGACAAATAGATGGGATAGACTCTGTGTAAGGTATTGAGATGGAAGCTTAGTGGCGGAGCTTGCGCTCCACCACTAGGGATAATTTATTTGATCAAGCCCGCTTCACGATAGTATTTCAACGCGCCGGGGTGGATTGGAGCACTTAAGCCGGTGAGCATATTGACTTTGGTTAAAACCGCCAGTGCTGGGTGCAAAGTTTTCAGGTCCTCAATGTTCTCAAAGACCTCTTTGGTGATGTTGTAGATAAGCTCATCGGGAACATCGGCAGAAGAGCAGATGGTTGCCTTAACCCCAAAGCTGGGCACGTCCTCTTTGTTGGCGATACCAGGATATGGATCTACTGGAATGTCTGCTGCTGCATAGTATGGCTGCTCTGCAACCAGCTTATCCACCAATTTCTTGTCGACAGGGACAAATTTTACCTGACGCGCACCAGCAACTGCCTCCTTGATGGAGCCATTAGGGTGGCCAACAGTATAGAAGAAGGCGTCAATGCGGCCATCCTGTAGCATTTTAGCTGATTCGGCTGGTTTGATACCTTCGATCTGGATATCGTTTAAATCAAGCCCTGCTGCAGAGATCAAGTCTGTAGCGTTAACGCGTTGTCCGGTGCCGGGAGCGCCGATGTTAATGGTTTTTCCCTTGAAGTCGGAAACACTGTTAATGTTGCTGTCGACTGCGGCGATGATGGTAACGATTTCAGGATGGATGGAGAACACTGCCCGCAGTTTCGACTGTGGCTTGCCTTCCCAAGGGCCAAGACCCTTATACGCTTGAAATTGTAGATCCGATTGCACCACGCCGAGCTCAAGGTCACCATTCATCAAGGCGTTAACATTAAAAACTGAACCGCCGGTAGATTCGACAGTCATACGCATATTGTATTCGCTGCGTTTTTTATTTATCAACTTACTGATAGCGCCACCGGTAGGGTAATAAACTCCGGTTACGCCGCCGGTACCTATGGTGACATATTTCATGGCAAATGCCGGAGCTGCAATAAGGGTACATGTGGCCATAATGGCTAATAACAAAGAAAGCCTCTTCATTTTTAATCCTCCATAATCTGTGTAGGGTTAATCGTGCATTGAAGTGCGCGCTACCTTTTCATTTAGAACTTAAATGATAGCTTGAATATTTATAATAGCTAGCAAGGCTAATGCCAAATAGGATTTACTAGGTAAGTGGCTTATTTTATGGTGTTTTTTTGTAGAAGAGCGCAATGGCTATTGTTGTGCAATTTATAACAAAAGTTATGCTATTTTGTGAGCTGTCGGATAAGTGCTCGGAAATATAGGATAAATAGGCAGACATAACAAAAGTTATGTCGGATAACTTTAGTTATGCTTGAGGGGTTGCGTGGCCGGGGTAAGCGCGCTGCCCAGCCTATGCCTGTTCGCGGGAATTTTTTAAGCGTTTACTCAGGGCTGGTTGCGAGATACCCAACATGCGCGCGGCGATACTCTGATTGCCCTGCGCACGCCGCATGGCTTCTGCTACTAACAGAGCGCCGGTTTCGCTCAGGGTTGGGAGCTGATCAATGCTGGAGAATAGCTGCTCGGCTTGAATTGCATTCAGTCTATCTGCCGATTCTGGTGCCGCACCTATGGCTTGTTTAAATTGCGTTAAGGAGAGGACATTGTTCTGGCTGGTGCTGACCGCATCGTAAACCAGCATTTTTAGTTCGCGTACATTGCCGGGGAAATCATAGTTGGTCAGCAGGGCTATCAAGCTATCTGGGACTTGAGGGATGTCTTGTGCTAACTCTTTAGCTGCTAACTCGACAAAGTAGTGCAGTAATAGGGGAATATCACCACGCCGTTTGCGTAGCGGGATGATCTCTACATGATGGGTGCGGAGGCGATAATATAGATCTTTGCGGAACTTTCCACTCTGTTGCAGCGCGATCAGATCATGATGGGTCGCGACAACGACGCGCGCTTGCATGTGCTGAGGTTGATCGCTGCCGAGGGGGTAATATTCACCACTTTGGAGTAAACGCAACAATTTTACCTGTGAAGCCTGGCTGAGGTCGCCAATTTCATCAAGAAACAGAGTGCCTCCGGCTGCTTTTTCCACCATGCCAGCACGTGCAGTGTCGGCACCAGTAAACGCACCGCGCACATGACCAAATAGGCTGTCGGAAAAGACATTATCATCCAGCCCCGCGACATTGACGGCAACCAACTCACCGCCACGCCCGCTTAGCTGATGCAGAGCGCGGGCAATGAGCTCCTTGCCGACACCACTCTCTCCGCTGATTAAAATTGGTCGTTTGGTGGCAGCTACCGATTCGACATACTGAAATATGGCCTGCATGCCGCTGTCCTGACTTAATATACTGCGAAAAGCTTCAGGATGTTGCAGTTGTTGTTTGAGCAGCCCGCGACTTAATGCCAGGTTTTCGCGCTCGAGTTCGGCGATATGCACCGCGCGTTGAACGCGGTCGAGGAGTTGATCCTCGTCAGTGCTCTTGACAATGAAGTCGAAAGCACCCAGCTTGAGACATTTTACCGCGGTTTCGACCTGATTCATGCCGCTAAGAATTATCACGGTTATCTGGGGATGATCGGCAACGATGCTCTCCAGCAGCGACTCTCCACCGATATAGGGCATGGTCAAATCCAGCAAGATCAATCCAATATCTTGCGTAGCTAGAATGTTTTTCACCTCACGGCTATCGCTACAGCTAAGCAGATTGTTGTAACCTCCTGGCCCCTCCAAGGTGAGACTGAGGCTGCGTAACCATGGTTGTTCATCATCGACCAGTAAAATTTTAAATTCAGGATTTATACCCTCAGCCATTGTCTGTTCTCCTTTGCGGCAGATAAAGCGTTGCTACCATTCCGCTACCTAGTGTGCTGGAGAACTCCAGGCGTCCGCCATGTGATTTGGCAATGCCCGCCGAAACAGAGAGGCCTAAACCGGTGCCGCCCTGTTCGCGTTTAGTGGTAAAAAATGGATCCATGAGAAAATCCAGCTTGTCTGCAGCGATCCCACAGCCCTCGTCCTGTACCCTAATGCTGAGCTCAGCACTTTCTGCACTATATGCGGTGGTCACCCATATCGCCTGCTGCGGTTGCTGCAGTGCCTGACATGCATTGAGGAGCAGATTGACCACTACCTGTTCCACGCGCTGGGCACTGGCGTGTATCTGCGGCAGATTAGTGCCTAGTTGACAGTGAAAGTTGTAGGTTGATTTTTTAATTTGATTGTCCAGTAATCTTATCGCCGTTTGCACAACGCTATTTATATCGACACTGCTCATAGTAGCCGAGTCATCGCGGCGGGTAAAATCCTTTAGATCATTGACAATACTTTTGATGCTTTTACTGCAGGTTTGCATCTCATTCAATAGATGCGGAATCTCATCACACATGCGTGAATAGTTGAGCCAGCCCAATTTGAAATCACCGTGCAGCTGATAGTGGCGCTCCAGAATAGGTTGGGCATCCTGCCAGGCTCTGCTAATTAGAGGCAGATTCAGGGTAATCAAGCCGTTGGGGTTGTTAATCTCGTGCGCTACCCCCGCAACTAAAATTCCCAAAGAGGTCATTTTATCGGCGTGCAGTAACTGTTTTTGCCGCAGTTGCAGCTCTTCAACCGCTTTTTTTCGCTCTGCCGCCTCTTTTGATAGTTGCGCAGTGCGCTCATCTACCTTACGCTTGAGAGTACGCGACCACAGCACGGTGCCAGCTAAGATCAGCAGCAGGGGGACTACAACCAGCGCGCTATATTCGATAATCTGCCGCCATGTCTGCTGGCGTGGCTCCAATATCCCCAGCCATTTATGGTGAATCTCTTTGTAGCGTCCCGACTCTTTTAACAGGGCTAAGCCATTACTAAATCTGTCCAGCAAGGCTTGATTGCCTTTACGCACCGCATATCCATAGGATTGCTCCATCAAAGGTTTAGCAATTGGCTGAATATTGAACAGGTGCAGCTGCTGTTTCAGATACTCTCCGGGCATTTTGGCCACCAGCGCACAGTCATGTTGTCCTGCTGCAAGCAGGGTCAAGGCGTCAGCTAGAGTATTGGTGGTAAAGAGCTGAACCTGGGGCATGTTAGCGCGCATGAAGTCGTGCATCACACTGTCGCGCATGACAATGACCTCTTTATTGTGCAGCTGCTTTAGCTCATTTATTGGTGAGCCAGTACGCACCCAGATGGATTGGTAGATGGTGCTGTGGGGCTGGGAAAAATCGAGCTCTTGGAGTCGTTAATTCAGGTAGGCGACACCTTCGAGAATATCCACCTGGCCAGTTTGTAGGCGGCGGCGCGCCTCGCTCCACTCACCCAACTCAAATACCACCTTAAAACCCATGATCTCGGCAATGGCTTGGGTCAACTCGACAATATAGCCATCGGGATTCCCATCAGCGTTGATAAATTCATAAGGAGGGTAAGCTTGATCGCCGCCAACTGTAATAACCGCTTGCCTGTGCAGTTGTGCGGTGGGAACAAAGGCCGGTTGTGTTTCAGCGCCAAGGAGCTGGGATGGAGATAAGTAGAGCAGTAGCGCCAAACAAATTATCTTTACCGCGTGCAGGTTGGTCACAGTTAGGCGACCGCGCCGCTGAAGATTACCTGCTCGGCCGTTGTCGGTGTGGAGTCTTCAGCGGTAGATGGCGCTGTGGAGGATAGGGTTGAGTCACTGAGAATATCGGCACTAGCCGCTGCTGTCTCCGCCATAAGTTCTGCTTGGGCGGTGGCTTTCATCTGCATGGCTTTGGCAGCCACATTACGATCCTGTGCTGAGGGTTGCGCCGGAGCTAATGCGGCAGCATGAATGATCTCCGCTTTTTTGATGGTAGCTGCAGGGTCGCCGGGAACCTCGCTCAGATCCACATTTACTTCGCCAGAGGTAGCATAGCGCTTGCCATCGGGACCGGTGGTATAGCTAAGTTTTGGTGCTCCGGTATACTGCCCACCCACTGCAGCATGGGCTGCTTCGTGGATCTGTACTTCGCGGTCACGCTGAGCTAGCTCCAGCAGTTGCTGCTGAGCTTCGGGAGATAGATTGACTGAATCCATGCTTGAGGTTGCAGCTTGTTGATCTGTGCCGTCGCCCGCATCGCCGTTTACTGCCGCTTGTTGATAGGCGGCATACTGACTGTCTGGTGTCCCAGTTGGGTTTGCGCTGGCACTGGTTGGTATCGCTGCGTCTGCCGCTGGCGCTTGAGGGTCTGTTGGTGTCGCGGTGGTGGCTGTAGGCAATGCTTCGCCAGCAACCTGAGTTGCGCTGTAGGCTTGCTGGGCGCTGGCGCTCAGCTGGAGCTGATCAACTGCTGCTGTGTTAGTGGTGTTTGTTGCAGCCGCAGATAGCTCAGTGTTGGCAGAGGCGCGCGCAGCATAGCGGTAGCGCTCGGTTAGCGCTGCTGCAGAGGGCTGAATATTTATTGGCGCTGCTGTTATTGCCATGGTTTAAGACCTAGTAAGCGCCTGTAACTATTGGCGGCGCAGTTTAATACGAATATCAACACCCGAACACTATAGCAAAAAATGCCATTTTATCAATAGGATAGGGTTAAAAGATACTCGGAAAATTATTTAGTCGCAGTGGGGGGCATGGCCGCTAGGGGTGGAGTTTATGAGTAGCTATTTGCGCAGCAGCCACATTATTAATGAGAGAATGGCGCTGGCCAAAAGCATGGTGGTGAATGGAAATATGATTTTAAGCCCCGGTTTGTCAATGATGATGTCACCGGGTAACCGACCCAGCGGCAGCTTGCTTAGCCATGGCCACAACAAGCCCGCCAGGGTGATTACTATTCCGAGGTAGATGATATTTTTCTGCATAGTTGCTCGATAAAGACTGGATCTTATCTATTTGATCTTCCAGGTGGTGCCGCTAGCACTATCAAGTAGCAGGACACCCTGCGCAGCCAGCCGGTCGCGAATCTCATCAGAGCGGGCAAAATCTTTGGCGCTGCGTGCTTGCAGGCGCTCGGCAATAGCAGTGTCGATCTGCTCTGGCGTCATGCCCAGCTCAGCTAAGGCGGCCAAGTTTTGTTGCTCCAACCACTGCTGCGGATTTGAGACAAACAGACCGAGGACATCGCCCAGCTTGAGAAAGGTGGTGTAGAGTGAACGTACCGATGCAACCAGATCGGCTTTCTGGCGGAACTTTTTAGTTGCCATCAGGCGATTCATGGTACGGACACCTTCGAACAGGTGGCCGATAGCCAGGGCAGTGTTGAAGTCATCATCCATGGCTTCACGGAATTTCTCTTCCAGTTCCTCACCATCAGTGGCGATTACATCACTTTTTGGGCACTCAGCCAACACTTCGGCTGCGGCCTGTAGCCCCTCATAAAAACGGGTTAGACCCAGACGCGCCTCTTTGAGGTTTTGGTCTGAAAAGTCAATGGGTGAGCGGTAATGCGCAGAGAGGATGAAAAAGCGGATGATCTCAGCATCATAGCTGCGCAAAATGTCGCGAATAGTGAAGAAATTGCCCAGCGATTTGCTCATCTTCTCTTTGTTTACATTGACGAAACCGTTGTGCAGCCAGTATTTGACAAAAGGCTTACCGGTTGCCCCTTCGCTCTGGGCGATCTCATTTTCGTGATGGGGAAACACCAAATCCTTACCGCCACCGTGAATATCAAAGGATTCGCCGAGGTACTCCATACCCATGGCCGAACATTCGATATGCCAGCCCGGACGTCCCTGTCCCCAGGGTGATTCCCATGAGGGTTCGCCGGGTTTCGCCGCTTTCCACAGGGCAAAATCCATCGGATTACGCTTCTTTTCACCGGGAGCGATACGCGCTCCGGCCTGCATCTCATCCAGATTGCGTTTGCTCAACTTGAGGTATTCGTTAAAGTTCTCAACGGCAAAATATACATCACCATCGCTGGCATAGGCTTTGCCATTAGCGATAAGTTTCTCTACCAAGGCGATGATGTGACTGATGTGTTCGGTGGCTTTGGGTTGGACGGTGGGCAGTTTTAGCCCTAGTCGCGCCATGTCCTCATCAAACGCCTGAATAAACTCTTCCGAGAGCTGTTTACTGCTGATGCCGCGCTCGTTGGCGCGCTTGATGATTTTGTCGTCAACGTCGGTGTAGTTGCGCACGTAGGTAACGTCGTAGCCGCTGTACTGCAGATAGCGAAAAATAATATCGAAGACAATGTTTGCCCGCGCGTGGCCGATGTGGCAGTAATCATAAACTGTTACCCCACACACATACATTCCCACTTTGCCGGGTTGCAGCGGTTCAAACGGAACTTTTTGACCTTGGAGAGTATTGTAAACACGTAAGCTCATAAGGTTCTCTTTTCTGCTGTAAAGCGATGTAGATGAAAATTGTCGTGAGTGCTACTTCTTTTGCCACGAATCGCGCAAGGTGACAGTTTGATTGAAGATCAGCGCCTGGGGTGTTGAGTCGTCATCGGCGCAAAAATAGCCTAAGCGTTCAAACTGATAGGCAACTCCTGGTTGCGCTTGGGCCAGGCCAGCTTCAGCATAACAGCCGGTGATGGTTTGCAGTGATGCGGGGTTGATCTCGTCGAGAAAATCTACCCCCTCCTTGCTTGCACCCGGGTTTTCGACGCTGAATAGGCGATCATATTGGCGCACTTCAACGGGCACCGCAGTTTTAGCATCTACCCAGTGGACAATCCCCTTAACCTTGCGTCCTTCAGCCGCTGCACCTCCGGCGGTGGCTGGATCGTGGCTACAGCGCAGTTCGATAACTTCGCCCTGATCGTCGCGCACAATCTCATTGCACTTAATCACATAGCCATAGCGTAAACGCACTTCGCGGTCGGGGCCAAGGCGGAAAAATTTCTTTGGTGGATCTTCCATAAAATCATCGCGGTCGATGTAGATCTCACGACTGAACGCAACTGGCCGCCGACCCATCTGTGGTTGTTGCGGATGGATTGGCGCATCAAACAGCTCCTGATGATCTGCGGGCAGGTCAGTTATCACTACCTTTAGCGGGTTGATGACACACATGGCGCGTGGCGCGCTTTCATTGAGCTGTTCGCGCACACAGTCTTCGAGGACGCTCATGTCAATCCAACTGTCACTTTTGCCGACGCCGATACGCTCGCAAAAAGCGCGAATTGCTGTAGGCGGATAACCGCGGCGGCGCATTCCGACCAGCGTGGGCATGCGTGGATCGTCCCAGCCGGCAACGTGTTTTTCGCTCACCAGTTGATGCAGCTTGCGTTTACTCATTACTGTGTAGCCGAGGTTGAGACGGGCGAACTCGTATTGGTGCGGAGCGAATATTCCCAGCTGTTCGATAAACCAATCGTAGAGGGGACGATGGTCGGCAAACTCCAGGGTGCAAATTGAGTGGGTGATGCGCTCAATTGAGTCCGATTGGCCGTGGGCAAAATCGTACATCGGGTAGATGCACCACTGGTTGCCGGTGCGATGGTGGTGAGCGCGGAGAATGCGGTACATGGCCGGATCACGCATATTCATATTGGCTGCTGCCATGTCGATCTTGGCGCGCAGAACCTTGGCTCCGTCAGGAAATTCTCCTGCGCGCATGCGCGCAAAAAGATCAAGATTTTCTGCAATGCTGCGCTCACGGCAGGGGCTGTTGGTGCCGGGTTGAGTCAAGGTGCCACGCATTTGGCGCATCTCTTCACCGCTTAAATCGTCGACATAAGCCTTGCCCGCTTGGATTAACTGCACCGCCCAGGAGTAGAGTTGCTCAAAGTAGTCGGAAGCGTAGAATTCATTTTCGCCCCAGTCGAAGCCTAACCAGCGCAGATCACGCTTGATAGCTTCAATAAATTCATTCTCCTCCTTGACTGGGTTGGTGTCATCGAAGCGCAGGTGACAGACACCGCCCTGCTCTTCGGCAACGCCAAAATTCAGGCAGATAGATTTTGCATGGCCAATGTGAAGATAGCCGTTCGGCTCCGGGGGAAACCGAGTGGCTAAGCGGCCAGCGTATTTATTGCTGGCTAGATCTTCGGCGATTATATTGCGAATAAAGTCTTTTGGTTGCCCATTGGTTGATGGTTGGGCTGACTGCGCAGTGTGCTCCGCGTTACTCATAGCTGTGCAACTACCTTTCGTTGGGGTGTATCATTAGCTACCATAATGACGACCGCATGTGCTGCGATGCCCTCGTGTCTACCAGTAAAGCCTAACTGCTCAGTAGTGGTAGCTTTAACGTTAATTTGTGGTGCTGTTACCTGACAGTGACTGGCAATATTGGCGACCATCTGTTCCAGATAGGGGGCCAGCTTCGGCTGTTGCGCTACCACTGTTGTATCTATGTTACCGACTCTCCAGCCAGCGCTTAGGGCTTTATCAATTACCGCTGTTAACAGCTTTAGGCTACAGATGCCTTTATATTCAGCTGCGCTGTCGGGAAAATGGCGGCCAATGTCGCCGGCAGCAATTGCTCCGAGTATCGCATCGCAGATAGCATGCAGCAAAACATCGGCGTCGGAGTGGCCGAGCAGACCCAGCGTGTGAGGAATCTCTACCCCACCAAGAATAAGTTTGCGCTCCGGCACCAGTCGATGCACATCATAACCATGTCCAATGCGGAAGGGAACCATATTTTAGCCTCAATTGTCAGTGTTGTTGTTTTTGATTGTCCGTAAGTGCTTGGGCAATCAACAGGTCTTCTGGGGTGGTAATTTTGATATTGCGGTAACTGCCTTCGAGCATGGTTACGCCAATGCCCTGCCACTCAAGCAATGAGGCATCATCAGTGCCAGAATAGTTGCCCTGTTTTGCTTGGTGGTGTGCGGCAGCTATTAACTCATAGCGAAAGGCTTGTGGCGTGTGTGCCGCCCATAGTAATGCCCGCTGTGGGGTGGCGCTGATCAGCCTGTCGTGTACCTGCTTAATGGTGTCTTTAACTGGCACGCCGACTACACAGGCGCCCGAGCGTGTAACTTCTGCCAGTACCGCGTCAATCTGCTCAGCAGGAAATAGCGGACGCACGCCGTCGTGAATTATTATCGTGTCATCAGGTTGTGCGCCGCAGGCATCAAGACCATTGCGTACCGAATCCTGACGTTCGCGCCCGCCGCTGACTATGGAGCGCACCTTGGTAAACGCGTATGGAGCGATGCACTGCGCGTGGCAGAACTCAATTTGCTCAGCTGGGGCAATAACGTAGATATGGTCAATACGCGGATGAGCATCGAAGATGGCGATTGTGTGGGATAGAATGGGGCGGCCATGGAGGCTGAGGTATTGCTTGCTGACTGCCCCGCCCATGCGGCGCCCCAGTCCAGCGGCAGGAATCAAAACTATTACGCTCATGATATGTTTATAAACCGCATCTGGTTAAATTGTCGTCAACTTTTGGTTGATATCGCTACAAAACTAAGATGGCCGAGTTTAACTAAACCCGGCCATCAGAACTTGCGTAACTCTAGGTTTATTAGTGATGGAACACCTTGTCGACACGTTGACCGATCTGATCCTCGTCGACGTTTTCAGCGAAAGCCATCTCCTTGATTACTAGTCGACGAGCGAGGTCGAGCACCTTTTTTTCTCCATAGGATAGCTCTTTACCAGCACTGATCATGTACAGCTCGCGCAAAACCGCTGCTACGGAGAGCAGGTCGCCAGATCTAATCTTTTCGGTGTAGTCACGTTGACGGCGGCTCCATGATGATATGTTGCCAATAGGTGCTTCGTGATCATTCAGTACATCGTAAACTTCGCCGATCTGCTCCTTGTTTACCAAACAGCGCATCCCCACTTGATGGACATTTGCCGTCGGGATCATGATAGTCATGTCACTATCACAAATACGTAGTACGTAAAAATCGTGTCTCTCTCCGGAGAACTCTTTGCTCTCTATTGCCTCAATAACGCCAACACCCTGAGCAGGATAAACTGCTTTATCGCCAACACTAAACAACATGACTTACCCCTTTGACTTTGACATCATCACCAAAACAGTACTCAGATATACATATATCTTTACTGTGTGACAATGTTCTAGGATATTACAATGTGATTAATGTGTCAAGAAACTGTTAAATTGTACTGGATTACGCTGGCGTGCTGTGATAGCTTGCGGAGTTTACGGATAATGTTTAGCATTTTCTATTTGTTGGTTATTCATCTGCAAATACCCATCTATTCAGCTGGTTATGGTGCTTAATCAGCTCTCCTGCTCCCGCTTTTACTCGCCACTTTTACCTCAGCCTCATCCAGCGTTTTGGTTGGGACAAAAATGTCCAACCAGCTATTCCGGTCTCAATCAGCCAATTTGCTCCTCTAGGTGCACTAAGTGACTGTTATGGGCGGGCGTTTTTGACTAATGGTCTATTTTCACGTACATTATTTAATAAATGGTAACAATTGCCTGTTCATTAAAACCGCTAGAAGGAGCAAATCTATGCAACGTCTATCCTTATTGTTAATTACCCTTATGCTAACTAGCGTGCTGGGGTTGCCGGTGGCAGCACAGGCCAATGGCCCCATGTATACCGCGTATAATATGTGGTATGAGGCACCGCACCAGATGTCGGCAATCAACTATAAACGCGGAAGTATCCTGCCGGCGGGCACCCTAGTTAAGAATATTGCTATATATACGGAGGAGTTTTCGCCACATAAATATATCTCCTTTCGCCGTGTTTCCGACAATCAGAGCTTTAAGGTTCATTTTCGCAGCAAATTTCATCCCGGTAAGACCATTGAGGATTATCGTCAGATGATGTTCAGCAGGCAGAGTTTTCAACAGCAGACAGCGAATATGTCGGAGCGTGAAATCAATGCGATTATACGTGGAGTGTTGGTGACAGGCATGAGTAAAGAGGCGGTGCGGTTGTCTTACGGAGTGCCGCCACAACATCGTACGCCTACTCTAGATGCCAATATTTGGCGCTATTGGACTAGCCGGATGGTGAGCAAAGATGTCTGCTTTGATATGCACGGACGTACGATTAGATGTAATACGTCAGAGGTACTTTAGCACCAGTCTATAACTGGTATATTTTATCTACATAGCTTGAGCACCGAGGTCGTCCACCTGTTCTGGGGTATGGGCGACCTCGGTGGTTTAGAGGTTTTTTCGTTATTCTATGGGTTGTGTGCGCAGAGATTTTACCAGTGCACAGCTGTCCTGCTCACCTAGTTGCTGCTGACAGGCACGTTTAAACATCTCATTTACTGTGGCTACTGTTGCCAACGGCACCTGCTTGTCATCGCCAAGTTGTACGGCTAAGCGCAAATCTTTTTGCAGGTGTTTTAGCGGAAAGCTTGGGGCGAAATTTTCTTGCAAGATAGCTTGCCCTTTACCTTGAAACATTGGGCAGGCTAGCGCGCCTTCACTAATGACTTCGAGCAGTTGCTCTGTGGGTAAATTGCATGCCTGAGCTAAGGAGATGGCTTCACTGAATGCGCCTAGCATACTGCCCATCAGCATATTGATTGACAGTTTCATGCTGGAGGCAGCACCCACCTCACCGAGAAAGAGGTTTTTCTTGCCCATGGCAGTAAAAGCTGGCTGGGCTTGATCCCACAAGGATTTATCTCCGGCGGCCATAATGACCAGCTGGCCATCTTTGGCAGGTTGGAGCGAGCCGGATACTGGAGCCTCCAGATACTCGCCGCCGCGCGCTTGGACTGAGATACCGATCTTTTGCGCTGTACCAGGGTCAACGGTGGACATATCCACATAGCCTTTGCCCGGCGTTATGCCCTGAATAACCCCATAGGGCGAGAAGCACACCGCCATGGCGGCCTGTGGGTCGGCAACCATGCAAAAGGTGATATCTGCAGCGGCAACAACCTCTAGCGGTGAGCCAACCTGCTGTGCGCCGGCGGCAACTAAATTTTTGCACTTATCAGCGTCGCGGTTATAAACGGTTAACTCATTGCCTGTTTGTAGCAGATTGAGTGCCATCGCATTGCCCATCAGTCCGGTTCCAATAAATCCATATTTTGCCATTAGGCTTCTCTCCCCTGTAGCTGTAGTTAATTGGCCGTTAGGCCTAGTTCCTGCTTCTCTAATTTGAGTAGTTGGTCGCGTAGCTGCGCCGCCTGCTCAAAGTCGAGCTGAGCGGCGGCGGCCAACATCTTGCTGCGTAGCTCTTTGACCTCTTTGCGCAACTGCGCCGGATTTTTCCATGCGGCGAGCTCTTCGGCAACTTCAAGTACTTCGTCACTCGCGCCTTTGAGATCTTCTAAGATGGTGCGCATCGATTTAGAGACTGAACGCGGTTCAATGCCGTGCTCAATATTAAAGGCCTGTTGCTGCTCGCGGCGGCGCTCGGTCTCGTCTATACAGGCGCGCATGGATTTGGTAATGCGGTCAGCGTACATGATTACACGGCCATTGACATTGCGTGCTGCACGGCCACAGCTCTGAATTAACGAGCGTGCACTGCGCAAGAAACCCTCCTTGTCGGCATCGAGTATCGCAACTAGAGCCACCTCGGGAATATCCAGTCCTTCGCGCAGCAAGTTGATACCGATGAGCACGTCGAACTCCCCTTGGCGTAAACCGCGAATTATCTCCATGCGTTCCACCGTATCTATATCCGAATGCAGATAGCGCACCCGCATGCCCAGCTCTTGTAGATAGGTGGTCAAATCCTCTGCCATGCGTTTAGTCATGGTGGTTACCAGAATGCGCGCCTGCTGCTCCACCGTGGCGCGGATTTCGTGCACCAGATCATCAACCTGTTGCCCCGCCGGACGCACCTCGATCGGCGGATCTAGCAAGCCGGTAGGGCGTACAATCTGCTCGACCACAACGCCATGGGCCTTGGTAAGTTCGTAATCAGCAGGAGTAGCCGAGACATATATTGTCTGCAGATTTTTGCCCTCAAACTCCTCAAACTTTAGTGGGCGGTTGTCCAGCGCTGAGGGCAGGCGAAAACCATAGCCAACCAGATTCTCCTTACGCGAGCGGTCGCCACGATACATGGCACCAACCTGAGAGACGCTGACATGGCTTTCGTCGATAAACAGCAACGCATCGTCAGGAAAATAGTCGAACAGCGTCGCTGGCGCTTGCCCCGCGTCACGCCCATCCATATAGCGCGAGTAGTTTTCTATGCCCTGGCAATAGCCCATCTCCTGCATAACTTCGATATCGAACATGGTGCGCTGCTCAATGCGCTGCGCTTCCACCAGTTGATTGCGCTGGTTAAAATAGCTGATACGCTGCTGCAGCTCATCTTGAATACTCTTAATTGCCCGCTCTCGCGTTGGGAGCGTGGCTACATAGTGGCTGGCGGGGAAGATGCTGGTCTTCTCTAGCTTGTCGATCAGGGTGCCGCGCAACGGATCAATTTCGCTAATGGCGTCGATCTCGTCACCAAAAAACTCTATACGCAGCGCTAAATCCTCCTCGTAAGCAGGGAAAATCTCAACGCTATCGCCGCGTACCCGAAAAGTACCCCGGTGAAAATCGCTATCGTTGCGCTGATACTGAATCTCCACCAGCTTTTTCAGCAGGTCGTTGCGCTCCAACTCCATCCCCACCTCTAGTCCGACCAGCATACCAAAATAGGCTTCCGGTGAACCCAAGCCGTAGATACAGGAGACGGAGGCAACAATAATTACATCGCGGCGGGTCAGCAGGCTACGGGTGGCGCTGTGGCGCAGCTTGTCGATCTCCTCATTGATGGAGGAGTCCTTGTCGATAAAGGTGTCGGTGCTGGCCACGTATGCTTCGGGTTGATAGTAGTCATAATAGGAGACAAAATATTCCACCGCATTGTTGGGGAATAGCTCACGAAACTCACCATACAGCTGCGCAGCCAGCGTCTTGTTGTGCGCCAGCACCAGCGTCGGACGCTGCACCTGCGCCACCACATTGGCCATGGTAAAAGTTTTGCCGCTGCCAGTAACACCGAGCAGCACCTGATGCTTTACCCCAGCGTTGACTCCATCTACCAGTTCAGCAATAGCTGCCGGTTGGTCGCCAGCGGGTTGATATGGTGATTTTAGGATGAATTTTGCCATGAGACCTTTTGGGTGGGTTTTTCTGCTGTGTGTCGTTCAATTGTTGCTGTGATCTTCTGTGGCAGAGTAGCTTAGTTGCGTATAAAAATCAAAAGGGAAGAGAAAATGTAGGTTCCTGGTATGGTGGTTTGCTATGTTTGCTCACTAAATATGGATAAAGAGTGCATTAACGGGGTCAAGTCTTGCAACCATGCAAAAGACTTTCTACCCGCTTAATCGCTCGACTCACCGTCGCATAGTGAACACCCAAAAAATCAGCGATATCTTTCTGGGTATATCCATGTTCTTTGTAGGCGATATAAATTCTATTGTTCTTTTCCTGGCAGGATAGCGGCTGCGCTTGCGTCAATAAGCAATTTAGTGTGGGTCTGGCTGCGAAGCGTTCTTTTTTGGGGATTTCTATCTCTTCTTTAACATCGCCAAGCTGCGATTGTAGCTGTTCAGTAAAATCTTTACGCCCTAGAAAAATCCGGCCTATCAGTGAATTCCACGGGACGTCATCGACCAAGTCTTCGTTAACAAAATTACGGTAGAGTTTCTGCGCCACACTCTTCTTTTTCGCGAACTGCTGCAGAATCCAGTCGACAGTCAAAAATTGCGGCACGTTGGCAAGCCCAGCGGTAGCCCGATAACTACTCCACGGCCATTCAGTCGATGTTTGAGTGAGATGTGCCGCAACCGGATTTTGTACGATATAACGGCAAAGTTGTAAGAGATAACTGTCTTTTTCGACCAAGATCGCCTTAAATCGACCTTGAAAAAGGTGCCCGACCAGACCGTGGCGCCGGTTGTAGGACTGGGTGTAAACACCATTGAGATGACGCATTCCCTTGGACAGATTGCCCTCCGGAGTTTCAATCATAAGGTGATAGTGATTATCCATCAGGCAATAGGCATGGCACCGCCAGCGATAACGATCAACGGCAAGGGACAAGATTTTAAGAAAGATCTCACGGTCATCATTGTCAGAATAGATCGAACAGCGGCCATTGCCACGCGAAGTGATATGATAGACAGCTCCAGGATATTCAATGCGTAATTGTCGAGTCATGGGGTAAGCCTATCAGGATGATTGCGTTATTGCAAGACTTGACCCTAAACCACGCATTGACTCCATCTACCAGTTCAGCAATAGCTGCCGGTTGGTCGCCAGCGGGTTGATATGGTGATTTTAGGATGAATTTTGCCATGAGACCTTTTGGGTGGGTTTTTCTGCTGTGTGTCGTTCAATTGTTGCTGTGATCTTCTGTGGCAGAGTAGCTTAGTTGCGTATAAAAATCAAAAGGGAAGAGTCTGTGGTGCTGTTGTTCTCTCCGTAGTGCATTAAAGGGGTCAAGTCTTGCAACTATGCAAAAGACTTTCTACCCGCTTAATCGCTCGACTCACCGTCGCATAGTGAACACCCAAAAAATCAGCGATATCTTTCTGGGTATATCCATGTTCTTTGTAGGCGATATAAATTCTATTGTTCTTTTCCTGGCAGGATAGCGGCTGCGCTTGCGTCAATAAGCAATTTAGTGTGGGTCTGGCTGCGAAGCGTTCTTTTTTGGGGATTTCTATCTCTTCTTTAACATCGCCAAGCTGCGATTGTAGCTGTTCAGTAAAATCTTTACGCCCTAGAAAAATCCGGCCTATCAGTGAATTCCACGGGACGTCATCGACCAAGTCTTCGTTAACAAAATTACGGTAGAGTTTCTGCGCCACACTCTTCTTTTTCGCGAACTGCTGCAGAATCCAGTCGACAGTCAAAAATTGCGGCACGTTGGCAAGCCCAGCGGTAGCCCGATAACTACTCCACGGCCATTCAGTCGATGTTTGAGTGAGATGTGCCGCAACCGGATTTTGTACGATATAACGGCAAAGTTGTAAGAGATAACTGTCTTTTTCGACCAAGATCGCCTTAAATCGACCTTGAAAAAGGTGCCCGACCAGACCGTGGCGCCGGTTGTAGGACTGGGTGTAAACACCATTGAGATGACGCATTCCCTTGGACAGATTGCCCTCCGGAGTTTCAATCATAAGGTGATAGTGATTATCCATCAGGCAATAGGCATGGCACCGCCAGCGATAACGATCAACGGCAAGGGACAAGATTTTAAGAAAGATCTCACGGTCATCATTGTCAGAATAGATCGAACAGCGGCCATTGCCACGCGAAGTGATATGATAGACAGCTCCAGGATATTCAATGCGTAATTGTCGCGTCATGGGGTAAGCCTATCAGGATGATTGCGTTATTGCAAGACTTGACCCTAAACCACGCATGGCCCTTAATCCGCATCATCTTTTAACTTTAAGCCAAACAGTATATTTAGATCAAGTTCTCCCAGCCAAGCTGGGAGAACTTGATCTAAAGTGTCAGATTGATTGTGCTACTATTGTTTGTATGACTCAATAATGACTATCTCATCTGCAATAATCTTGTTTCCATCATTCCACCCGTTTACCAAGACTCGGTCTCTTGATTTTAGTTCCATGATATCAACGCTGTTTCCATTCGTGTCGACAACAATGGTGTCCCATTTTTTTATTCCCTGCTCCATGTGAAATTTCATGGTAATTTCTTGTTCTGCAACGTTCACCAAGTTTGCTTCAGGCATGATGTACATAATCGATGCCCTTAATTGATAAGGTGTACGCTTTAGAGAGTCTGCGCAGGCAAAGCCATAATGAAGTGTCAACGCTAAAAACAACAGAATGGGCAGAGATCTGGAAAAGTATTTTTTTGAGTACATATAAAAGCCTCTTTTTCGAGTTAGGATGACAAAAAGTTTTTGTAAACAATGCATCTTAAAATTGATTAGATAAGAACATTTTACTGGCACGAGACGATAATAATATCAGATTTTATGTCGCGCCTTACCCATGGATTCTATGGTTCGGGTAAAACTCTTATTGTGAATCAATGCAGTTAATCCATATTTATCTGGCGCCAAAACATGCGCTCAACTGGGTTGTTAAATGTTGCAGCGGTAATCGGCTGCGTACCAACCAACGGTAAGGTTTTATCCTCATCAGAATAAAATGTTATTCCTGGCGGGATGCCTGATTTGTTCAATTCAAGATAACGATCTTCGCCATCTATTACTTCTTCACCATCTTTATCGTTTTTCTCGTTCAGGTTAAATTCCGCTGCTGCTGTTTTGTAGTTAATGGCATAGAACCTACCGGTACCGCTACTTCCAGGGCTGGAGCACGGATCGTAGGATTCGGAGTCATCCTCATCATCATCTTCTTCAGGAACAAAGGTGGTGAACATGACAACGCCCATGTAGATAACCGGTGAAGATACAATTTTTTCTCCTGCAGAGCTTCCGTCACTTTCGACAAAGTTTAAAAACCAGCCGCGGTTATTGCTTTTGTTTAAGGCCGTGGTCACGTATGTGGCAGCATTAGTGCTTCCGCTTTGAATAAGATCGTCAGTAACATCCAGCCAAAAAAGTTCCGAGTCTTCAATCGTGTGGTTGTCACTGATCGCTTTTACAGTGCCTTCATCGTTTATGTCTACATAAGCTTTGACAAGGGTTGGGCTGTCGGAGGACCACTGCCAATTGTTTTTAATAGCACAAAAGATATTGACTGTTTCAGTCTCGTTCGGGCGGGATCTATCTCCTGTGCCAAAGTAAACGTAGTCGCCTACGCGGTATTCTGTTCTCACTTCATCTGTGGTGGTGCCGATTTCACTGGCGGGGTAGGTAAAGGTTACAGGAAAATATTCGTTAACAGCTGCAGGGGCGTACCAGATTTTTTTGCCTTCATCCGAAAATAATTTAAGCTTTTGCCCCCATACCCCATCTTCCTGACCATCATAAAGGCCTTCAAAGTCCCCTTTTTTGCTGGCATCCTGGTTTCGGTGAAAAATATCATCACGAAATGCAAAGAAATTTCCATTCATATCACCTGCATAGATGCGGGTGGATGTTTCACTCTTTGGGTTAGGGTAGGCTGCAGCAGCAATAATAGAGTGTGTCATGGCAGCATAACTGGTATGGCTAAACAGACAGTTGCTCAATAGTTCGCCGCTCTGGGCATCAACGGCAAAAACCGCCCGACCCACAGAGTCCTGTGCTGCCGGTGTATCTTTATCCTGATTGCTATCGTACCCGCCAGGGAGGAGAAAAACATCTTTGGTTGTATAGGTTGAACCCTGGGTTACGCCCATGGTGCACAATTGTGGTTCTCCCCAGGATTGGCCGAGAATTTCACTCTCGTCACCTAGGTGTCCTGCATCTATAGAGTATTTGAAAGAAGGAGTATTGTAACTGCTGATATCTAGTGCAGTATAACTGTAGCCGCCGCGCCGTTCGCCGAATAAAAGCAGTTTTTTGTCTGCTGTTGTGGTGTTGTCGTCATCATCATAACTGTACACGACCCCATTGCCATCCACAAAGTAAACCAAATCGTCTGGTGCATTCAGAGTACTGAGGTTAGACAGCAGATCCTGAGGGATAAATCCCCACAGTTCTTCACCCGTATCATCATCAAAACAATGCATTATGCCATCGTTACCTCCTGCAAAAATAACAGTTTTATCGCCGCTGCCGTCGTAGTTGCCATCATTGTCTATATCGTAATGTTCGACAATAGGCTGAAAATGGAGCAGGCTGCCCAGAGTCCAGTCATCGGATACGCCTCGGTGAACAGAGGTAATTGTTTCGGTTGTCAAACCGTATCCCGGAGGATCATCATCGGTGTCTGTTATTAATATGCTATTTGCTGTGGTGAAGGCATTGCTTGTATCGCTCAGTGTTGTGTTACTACCAGTATAGGTGTAAAGCACTCGGTCGCTTTGGCGCTCCTGGAGAAGTTCCCCTGCACCGCCGGCCGCAACATTAGTACCATCGGCACTCGTGCTCCAATACGAGACAGCATTTTCGAAAATGGTACCGCTGGCGTTTGATGCCACATTGTCATTTTTATCCAGAAGGGTTCCATCGCTGGAAATACCGAATTTCTTAAGATTGCCGATCCAGTTGTTCTGAGTTGTCGGCTGAAACAGTCCTAAATAAATATAATTTCCTGAAAATATACCGTCCGCAGTACTGACTGGCACCGTCGAAGCTGTAAACATCTCGTTGTGATTACTGATGGTTGTCAGGATATTGGTCAGTGATTCTCCCAATTCCGCAGCACTTTCCGCTGTGTAGTATTCACCGCCGCCTCGTGTGGCGGTGCTTTGCAGCAATTCTTGGTCGGTTTTGAATCCGACGGTAAAGGTTGTCACGGTCTGGTCGGGGAAATCACCGGCAGATCCCATATCTGGGAGGAGATCCTGGCTGTTCAAGAATGCGGCTACGTCATCTAAATAACTGGTGTTGCCGTCAATGATTTCCGTCAATTTCTGGTTGATAATATAGTTTTGGCCGGCAAATTTATCATCATCCTGAGTTGGCACGCCATCGGTTACCAAAATGATATAGTTTTTTTGGCAACGGTATTCTATAGGTGTGTCATTGCTATAGTCCTGGCAGTACTTGTTATCATCAGTACAGTCTTCGGAATATCGTCCTAACGGATAACTGGTGGAATTGGTCGATGTGCCATTGAACCAGCTCTGCTTCCCAGCAAAATAGAGGCCAGCTTCGGCTAATGTTTCCGCCAACGGTGTGTTGGTTCGTGGATAAAGCGTATCAAGTGCTCCATAATCCTTATCAGTGGTTGGGTTCATTCTCATTGTATCGCCGGGCTCAAAATCATCTATAAGAAAGTCCGCTGAAGCACCACATTCAGCAATAATATATCCACCATTTCCGTAATAATCACTGTAACCATAGGTCGAGTTGCCGGTATTAAATGCCATAAGCCCGAAGTTGACATTAGCGTTGTTCTCATAGATCAGTTTGGCTACCACCTCCTTGGCGACCTCCATGCGCGTGCGCAGAGCACTGGGTGAGTTTAAAAAATTGAGGTAATTTCCTAAACGATATTCTCTATCATTCTTGCTGTCGGTACTCCCGCCACAGGTGACTTTATAATAACCTGACCACTTGCTAATCTTAACCCAGTCCCTATTAAGTTCCCCCATCCAGTAGCCTGTGGTTAATAGCGCGTCTTTAGCTTCACCACAATCCCAGTAAGATGACTCAATATCGTCAAAGTACCCGTCCCAACGCCGGTCGTCTTTGCGATAAACTTTATTGGACGAGTAGCCTCCTGAATAGTTTGTGTCAGGGTCGTATTCATCACCCGGAACATCCTCTTCTGACATACTGCCAGAGTTATCAAGGATGATTAGTACATTGGGGAGCATATCCCCATCGATATCGGACACACCATAGAGGTCAACATCATCCGCAAATGCGCACAATGGCGACATCAATAAGAGGATTAGAACAATGATTCGCGTAAATTTCATAGCAGGCTCCTTATCAGGGTGGCTTTAAGTCGATATTTTATTTTGGAAACGCACGAAATACGCCCTGCTGTAGCATGACATTGCGGTCATTACGGGGTGAATATGCAGTTATGGCGTAACGACGAACATAAAAATCACGGGGATCGTATCCTTTCCCTACCGGTGGTTTGCCGGTATGTGATAAAACGGGAATCTGATTAGCTGGGTGGTTAGCGGCGTCGTCGCCAAATGAATCAAGGTCCTCCCAAGTGCTGATATCTGCTTGGGGGGAGACAATCTTACGTGCCTTGTAAATTGCTATAATCTCACCGGAGCTATTAAGGATTTCACTGCGATCGTCAATACCGTTGTCATTACTGTCCGTCTCTGTTGTGCCGGGTTCAGGAAAGTATGCTGAGGTAGTGGCGTCGCTGGCAAACGATCCTGTAAACCAGTCATTGTGGTTAACTATTGAGGTTGCTAATGCCATTTCCTGATTGTAGAAATCAGTTTTTATGATGCGGTCATTACTGGCAATCTGCAACTCAATTGTGGAAGTGTTAGTTGCCAGTATGCCTATGGTAGTCAGCAATAATAGGAACAGCATAGCACTGAGTAATACAAATCCATGTTGATTTCTGTTTATTTTTGTTGCCGGTAATTGCATGGCAATTATCTCCTGTGTTTTCAGCCCAAGGTTATTAGGAATATGGCTGCCGATCAGGGTAGACCGGCTGCAATACCTTTACGTGACTGAAGAGAGGTCTTTTATAGATCGCTCTTCGTTTACCTAGGGGCAACCTTTATTGTCGAAAGGCTTACGGTTTTGCGTTGTCCTTTATCAAACCACAAAACCGTTACTTCAACTGTTTTCGAGTTGGCTGCTGGTGTGTTTTCTTCAACATTCCAGTATATATCATAATTGCTGTTTGCACCGGCCTGGTGGCCGTCAAAGTCTTCATTGCTACCGTCAGCCAGGGTGTAGTTAATGTTGTTGTTCTCTTTGAGCTCAGCATCGCTATAGTCCCAACTGAGCATCTGTTCGATCTGGTCGCTGGCCAGCGTAGATGCTTCTGATACGCGGTTGGCCACAGAATTTCCTCTGACGGCCGAAAGCTGCATCATGGCAATGCCTAGAATGCCGACCGCAAATATGACCATCGCTATGAGCACTTCTATCAGGGTAAACCCCGAGTCTTTTTTTCGCTGCGCTTGCTGCATAATCATGACTCCATGTTGCGACATTGTATTGTGATGATCTGAAATCGACGGCGAAAGTTGTCGTCGTAGGGCCCCCAGGTGGCATCACCAGATGCAGGCGTGTACGTCTGCGTATTCGTATAGTTGCGATCGGGTCGGTCTGTGCGGGCCAGCACTGAAATCTGTACGCTGCGGATATTGCGCCGACCTCCTGCAGTGCTGGTATCGGCAATTCTCTCTCCGTCTGCATCCAGATATATAAACTCCAGATTGTTAATATGTTCGGCAATGGCTCTCTTTGTGGTGTTTGAGCTACCGACTTGCCTGCCGATATCTTCAATGCCGTCACCGTATGCATCGTATAAATCATAGGTGACGGTCTTTAGCTCCCCAGTTTCGTCAGCCCCAGTTGAGATGTCATTGTCGCCATCCGCATTGTCGTTATCAATATCGTCGGAATCCGCAACGAAAGTAAAGCTGCATTGCGTTGCACTTGCTTCGATAAAGCTAGCTGTTCCCGTGCCGTACGGGTTATAGCCGGCCATGCGAAGTTCTTCTACCATCATGGTTATTCCTGCACGAATGTTCTGTTGTACTTCTGTAACTTGTTCTTGGGCTAGGTAGCTTTTTTGTTGAGAATCAAAAGCAGAATACACTGCAGTCATGAGCAGGCCAGATATGGCCAGTGCAATCAAAACCTCAATGAGGGTAAAGCCGTTGCATTTTGTGTTTATGGTAATATGTGTTTTCATTTTCCCCCTGATTTCGCTAGTTCCAAGTGCCATCAGTGCCATCGGTTGTATCTGTACTGACTTGAAGTTTTGGGTAGCCAGAGTTTGATAGAGTCATTTTTTGCCATCGGTTGCGGGTGTTGCGGATGATTGCGGTTCCTATACGGTTTCCCAGCACTAATCCTCTGGAGTTATAACCGGTGTTCTTGGTTGCGCGGAAGCTTGCAGAGATCAAGGAACAGCTTGTGGGCATCTCAACTTTAAACAGAAATGACTCCGTTCCGTCCTGCACGGCATTACCTGCTGTTCCACCGCCAGAGCCATCGTCAACAAAGGCTGTGTAGGAGCCTCCTGTGGCAGGGAACACTACTGTTTCAAATGAAATACCGATATTAGTATTAAGCTTGACTGCTTCAGATTTCGCTTTCTGCATATTTGAGAATAGTTCGCGTGCTGCGCCGTTAATCTGATAGCTTGGCAGCCAATCCCTGATTGATGGAGCTAATATAGCAGCGGATATTGCTAATATGGCGAGTACAATGATTATCTCTAGTAAAGTGAAGCCGGATTGTGCATGCGGTTTTGCCATGTGTATATCCCTTTGGGTTGTTAAGGTGTTTGTTGATATCTGAATTAATTCTATATGAAATAATCGTGCCATTAATTGAGAAAGCTATTTATGGGGCTGGCCGCTACCAACAAATGCAAAATATGCACAACAGAACTCATATTGTGCATATTTTGCATTTGTTAGTGGGTAGGTTTTACCAACCACCTAATAATTATGTATAGAATACACTAGGGATGGTCATCATATTACGTCGAGAGATAATTGCCGCTGTTCTATCCATTTTGATAATAATGACCGCGAGCGTTCTGAATATTCTTCTCCCCAATATCGATATAATAGCTGTGGAGTATTATAAACCTAGCGTTTGTCTTGTATGCGTGCCGCATTTTTTTGGCTGTTGACTAGAGATTGTAGCATTTTGCGAAAAAGAATGGAGAGGCACGAAAACGGCAGTATGATCGTTGTTAACGATGGCTTGGTTGATGATTGTTTGTGGAACTCGCAGGTGGAACGGATTTTCTAGTAGGTGAAAATTTTATCGAATAGCATTGATGTTAGCGAGGAGTTCTCAAGCTGTCGTCGTCAACCGTGTTGCTACCCACTCCTGCTGCTCTAACATATTGAGGGCCTGTATCGCTGCCGCTTTCACTTCAGCTGTGTTGCTGTGGAAGTTTTTCTGCAAGAGTGAAATGGACTCCGGTTTCATTGCCACCATTGGCTCTGTTGCTGCTCGGTGGATTTTCCAATTCTTGTCGCGCAAAAAGAGCGCAATGCATTGTAAGCGCTTAGCGCCATCACGATGAGCAAGCGCTATAATCAATTTAATTCTGATACTATCCTCAGCTTCTATTTGCAGCAAATTCTGCCAGTCATAGTCTAGCCTGCCCATTTTGACCGCTGCAGTACGGATTTTTTTGGTTTGCATGGTGCAGAAACGTTATGAGCATGTCAACTTCGATACTATCCTTAGGTAGTCCAGCTAAGCAGCTCAATGCCTATTCTACGAGACGTTTATCGGCTGTGATTGCCTGAATAACCCGTGTGAGGCCAACTGTTGACAACGCCTCACCAAGGTAAAGGCCGATCGTCGGATAAATTTCTTTCTATTTAAATTCGCACAAATTGTTTTCTTATCGTGAACTTAATCTCTATTGGGGCATTTTATCCATCGTCGCGCGCAGTAAATGCCCAGCGTTTTAACAGACTGAGCAGTGCTGGTAGCAGGAGCAAGGTTGCCAGCCACGAAACTGCCATGATGGTGGCTAAAAAGAAGCCTACTGTTTTGTAGGGTACCAGTGGTGCCAGTAGGAGCGGTAGAAAACCTACGGAGATAGTTATGGCGTTGCGGGTTATGGCGCGCGCTGGGTCTTGGAACATAACTTTTAGGGTCTGGTTCCAGTCTTTGGTCTGCCAATACAGAGTGCGGCTGCGCTGTAGAAAGTGGATGGCAAAATCGACACTGAGGCCGAGCGTTAGTGATGAGAGCACCGCCACGGGCATATCGTAATCTTTACCGACCAGACCGATTATACCGTAGATAAGGGTAATGGTGACGCACAGCGGAGTCATGGCCAATAGACCCCATAATACCGAGCGAAACAGCAGAATCATCATCACCAATACGACAATAAAGCTACTCAGCAGTGATGACATCATGCCGCGTACCATTTTATCCTGCCACACTACATTGAGGTAAGTTAGCCCCGCCCATCGCGATTTTAGCTGCAGGGGCGCGGGGTGGCTGGCCAGATATTTGTCAACAGTTTTTACTACCGCTTCCATGTCGCGATTATCACCGCTCTTGAGTTGAATCCACAGATTAGCATGGCTGTAGTCGCGGGTAATCATGTGGAATAGGCTATCTTTTTTCTTCATCCCCTCCAATTGGACAAACACCTGCGCCACCGCAGCAGCGGTGGTGGGAATACTAAAGTTACTGCGATTGCGCGCGGCATAACCCTCTTGCTCAATAGAGCTAGCGTCTGCTGGTGCGCCAACATAGTTGAGCTCGTAATTGGCTTTTTTTAGAGCATCGACCGCAGAGGTACTTTTACCCACTAGGCCGCTGTTATCCAGATATTGCTGTAATCCCTCTAAGTAGCGCAGCATTTTGGGTTGTTTAAACGGCGGCGCTGATATTTCGGCCTCCATTTCGATAACGAAAGTGTGAAAAGATTTGCCTAGATGCTGCTCGCATATCAGTAGTGCCGCATTCAGCAGAGCTTCACCGCTGAGGGGGGCGCTGGCCGCTAGTTGGTGCTGTAGGAGCTTTATCTCTGCATTAGCGGTGGAGTTTACCCCCTGCAGGCGCAGCACCAAGTTGTTGAGGTTTAGCCCCGTGGGATCAAGGTAGTTAATTTCGTCTGCCAATATTGACCAGCCAGATAATACCTGTCTGTCGAGGCGATCTGCCTCCTGCAGTAGCAGGTAGAAGCACTCGCTTAGGTTGCAGTTATTCAGCTGTTTGCGTTGGTCGCGCAGTTGGTGCAGCTTGGTGATAAATGCGTTTGTAGCCTGCGGAAAGCGTTCGGCATAACGCAAGCGTACCTGCTGTTCAATTAACTCAGATTTCTTGGCGCAATTGCAATTACTCGGGCTAATCTCGGCAAATGTTAGATAGGCGGTGTAGGTGCCGCCAAAGTGTTTATTGAGAATCCTATCCGCTTGGCGGATCTCATGGTCTTGGGTAAACCACTTCACCGGATTGTCATTAACCTGAATACGGTTGATGCCGTAGATTGCTGTGCCGAGCAGTATTATGGCGACTATAAGAATAGTGCCGCGATAGTTGGTACTAAATTTACCCATAGCGCTGAGTAGTGGCACCATACCAGTGCTAGGTGCGGCAGGCGTCAGGCTGGGTGCTGGATGTGCCGGTAGCTTAGCGAGCTTCACTTCGGAGACAAAGAGCATGATATACGCGGGTATTAGAGTCATGCTTAGCAGCCAGGCCAGCGCAACACCAAAGGCGACATGCAGGCCAAAAGTGGCCACCGGTGGAATCGGTGTGAAAGCTAGAGAGGCGAATCCAGCGATGGTGGTCAAACTGGTGTAGAGCATAGGCTGGAATAGATGGCCGATGACGTAGCGCACTGTTTTGGCTTTATCGCCAAAGCGGGCGTAGCTATCAAAAAATTCGCTTAAAATATGCACCGAATCGGCTACGGCAATGGGCATGAGAAAAATAGCGATCATGGAGCTCATGATGTGTACGTCGTAACCGAGGCCGATCAACAGCCCCATGCTGCAGATTACGCTACACAGCGCTACTAGCATGGGGGCGATGATTAGAGAAACGTTGCGAAAGAACAGCAGCATTAGCCCAAATATAGCTAGGCCAGCCAGCGGCGCGGATACCGACATCTGCAACAACATCTCTAAGCCAAAGGTGTCTTCAGCTACAGGCAGTCCGGTTATGTATACCTGATCTTCTTGCGGCCAATCCTGGGTTAGATTGCGCACCAGATTGGCGACATTGTAACTGTAGGTTTTGGCGACGATGGGTATGTAGATACACACCGCTTGGCCATCTTCGGAAACCAGCGTGCCGCGATACAGCGGGTTGTTCATGGCATCGGTGCGAATTTGCTGCGCCTGCTCAGCCGTGCGCGGTGGCTGTTCCATCAGGTACTCTATTTTTAGCGAACCAAGGGCCGACTGTTTGATGTTATCGACTACGCTGGGTGCGATAAGCTCATGGCTAAGGATGGCGCTATGCTGATTTTCATCAAATAGGCGATTGGGGTCGTGATTAAATGCTTTGCCGAGCCAGTAATCCCAAGTGCTCGTCGGAGTTAGGTCGATTTCGGTAGAGCTAGCAGGCTGTTGTGGCGAGGCTGGCAAAACTATGCTGGGCAGACTGTTGGCGCTGGGCTGCAGGTGCGTCAACTGCTGTGTCAGCTTATGTAGACGATTCAGCGTGGCAACATTAAATACTCCATCTGGATCTTTCTCGTTAACAACGCCAACAATAACAAAGTCGTATAGGGCATAGGTCTGCTTGACTTCGTGATGAAAAATTCGCACCGACTCATTGGCGGCCAGCATGTTTTCTGGATCATTATCAAATTTAACCTGTGGAAATTGGAGCAGAAAACCTGCAACTACGCATACAACGGCAAGGATGATCAATCGAGGGTACTTCAGGCTAAAATCAGTCAAGACTAACTTCATTTAATTATCTCCGCGCAATATGCTGGTGCAGGCCAGCGCACTATCTATTGGGTTTTTAAGTAGTAGGGAATATTGTAACTAAAATTAACTAAAAGAGAAGAGTTGATGGGTATGGGTAATAAGTTGTCTGTGTATAACACAGGAGTAACTATAAATCTATATATATTGAACGATAGATGTATTGGGCAATAAAAAACCCGTATGGACACAGCGAGCGCGCATACGGGTTGTTTTGAGTTTAGTTCAGGCAGTGCTTGTCGACAAGCCCGACCACCTTGCCGACATCGGGTTTACTAGTGTAGTCGTCGGCACCAACCTCTTCGCATTTATGTGAAGTGTTTTCGTTGATCAGGCTGGAGTACATAACGAATTTTATCTTGTTCAGCTCCTTATTCTCTTTTACTCGGCGACACAGCGCTAAACCGTCCAGCTCTGGCATCTCGATATCCGAGACCACGAGCAGAGGCAGTTCGCCCTCTTTGTATGCTTGTATGATAGCGTTCCAGCACTGTAAGCCGTCACCGAAGCATTGGGCTTTGGTGTAGCCTGCTTTGTGCAGCACGCGCATAATCCCCTGGCGAATAATGGCAGAATCCTCAGCAAAGAACAGTTTTACGTCGCCGCGAGAAAATTTGCGTTCATCGCTATCTTCAACAGTGCTGCTATCTGCATAATGTTGACCGTCGCCAAAAATCTCATAGGCGATATGTTCCATATCGACAATCAGAATGTCGCGATCACCAATGGTGACTGAACCGGTAAAGCGCGGGCGATAGGTGTCGAAGAATTGATCCATGGGTTTAACCTGCGACCAGGATAGTCGGTGTATTTGATCAACGCCATCGACTAAAAAGGCGATAACTTCGTCGTTGAATTCACATACCAGCACCACCTGACGGGATTGCACCCCATCTATACTGCGTGATAGTGAGCCGTCGCAGTTGATCTCTTTACCTAGATGGCCAGCTAAACATATTAGCGGGATGGTGTCACCGCGCAGGAGCACTGTGCCTAACAGGGATGGATGGGAGTCGGGCAGGCGGGTGAGCTCATCTTTGCTGAACGGTACAATTTCGCGCAGTTTATGCACATTGATACCGAACGATTGATCATGCAGATAGTACTCTAAAATCTCGAACTCATTGGTACCAGCTTCGAGTAGTATGCCTTTGGTATCTATGGGTTTAGTTGCGCTCATAATATCCTCGTTTGCTGACAGAAAATAAACCAAACTATAGTTTGTCGCTGAGTCATAAACTTTTGCTAGACTGTCTTCTTTGCAACTGTTCTGCCAAACCTGAGCTCAGGATTTAATAATTAATACTAACAGCGTTAGATTAACTGCAGATGTATACTACGCGACTTTAGCTAAAAGTGGCTATGAAATAATAGTTAATCTTATCTTTTTAGCTAGTTATGTGAATATGCATCTGGTGGATATATTTTAATAATAGCCAAGGAGCGCTGTTTTGCTTTATAAATAGAGCCACCGTTGGAGTGTAAATAATTTAGGAGGGGGATTGTCATGAAATTGGCTAAAATTGTGGTGTTAGCCTGTGTTACGTTTTTTGCCTTAACGGCTAGCGGCTATTCGCGTGATTTGAGTGCTGTGGATCAGTGGAAACCGAAGTTTGACCCAACAACTGCGGAGTATACCTACATACTCTCGAATGTAGATCATCCGGCTATTGCTGGTATAGGTGTTGGTTATCATATTCGCGATAAAGTGTGGGAGCGCTCAGGAGGTAGACTCTATGTAGATTTTCGCCCCTTGGCGCAATTAGGTGGTGAAAAAGATGTAGTGCGCAAACTGAAGATGGGGGCTATTCAAGGGATGTTGTGCTCATCGGTTATGGCGGCCAATGTAGCGCCGCGCCTCGGCATCGTCAATCTGCCATTTATTATCGACTCTAGCGCCAAGTTGGAGCAGTTCCGTAATACACCTGCGCTATTTGAGCCCTTTAGTCAGGCTGCTCAGACGCAGGGAATCGAGGTTATCGACTTTACCGGTTATGGCAGTTACGGTTGGGCTACCACGCGCCCTGTGCGCACTTTAGTGGATGCCCAGGGAATTAACTTCCGCATTGCCCAAGCGCCAGTTAATACCGATAACTATAAAGCTTGGGGTTTGAAGTTTACCGTTATGCCGTGGCCGGATGTGCCACAAGCGCTGCAAACTGGTGTTATTGACGGTTTAGATCACACACCAATAGTGTGCAGTATCACTAAAAAGTTCGAAGTTGCGCACTATTTTACCGATCTGCACTACACGCAGGGGCTGTATATCCACATGGTCAACAAGCGCTGGTTAAAAAAGCTGCCTGCTGATCTGCGCCAGATCTTCCTAGATGTGGTGCGCGAGGAGAGTGCTTTAGCGCGTAAGAAAACTGATGAACAGCAACTACAGCAGATGCAGGAAGCGAAAGATGCTGGGGTCGAGTTCTTTGTTCTCAGCGATGGCGACCGCAACCAGCTGAAACGCATGGCTCAACCGGTATGTGAAAAATGGGGTAAGAAAATTGGCCCTGAGTACCTGAAGTTAGTTCAGGATACTCTGCAGTAGCTGCATTTATGCAGCAGCAAACGAATTAAGCCCCTATGCTTTTTAATCTCAGCATAGGGGCTTTTTTTATATCAGCTGGCGGAACAGTTTTTTGGCCCTAATTAAAAAACGCATGGTGACAGTAAAAATCATGTTAAATCAAAGCCTTTCCCTTTCTAATTCATGCCCCTCCTGTTATAAATTTCCCACCTACAAACCTAGTATCGAGTTCGTTAACCCCGTTACTGCTTAGAAATGGAAATTGTCATTATGCTAAGATCGCTTTTACTCAGTTGTGTAATCTGTTTAGCTCTGGTTTCTGCTGCTCTGGGTGCAGATAAAAATGCTCAGGCTTCCTGGAACCCTGATTTTGACCCCTCTGGTGCCGAATATACCTACCTGCTCTCCAATGTCTCCCACCCCTCGATCGCAGGTGTCGGCGTTGGTTTGCGCATTCGTGATCGCGTATGGCAGGAGAGCAACGGCCGCATGTATGTCGACTTTCGCCCGCTATCACAGCTCGGTGGGGAGAAGGATGTTCTGCGCAAGATGAAAATGGGCGCCATTCAGGGGATGATGTGCTCCTCGGTTGCGGCGGCAAATCTTGCCCCTATGCTGGGTATTGTCAATCTGCCCTATGTGGTAGACAGCTTTGATAAACTGGATAAATTTCGCACTACTCCAGAGCTGTTTAAGCCCTTTAGCGAGTGTGCACTAGCGGGTGGAGTGCGCGTGGTGGATATAACTGGTTACGGCACCTATGGCTGGGCCACAACTACACCAGTAACTAATCTGGAGCAGGCCTCTGCAGTAAATTTTCGTATCGCGCAAGCGCCAGTTAACGCCGATATCTACAGAGCTTGGGGGTTGAAATTTACCGCACTGCCCTGGCCAGATGTGCCTCAAGCGCTGCAAACGGGTGTTATCACCGGCCTAGATCATAGTCCGATCGTGTGTAATATTACTAAAAAGTTTGAGATTGCCAAATATTTTACCCAAGTTGACTATGCGCAAGGGCTATTTATTCACATGATCAATGAGCGCTGGTTACAACGTCTACCCGCCGATTTGCGGGGGTTGTTGCTCAGGGTTATCGCTGAAGAGAGTGCCGCTGCGCGCCAGCGCACTCGTATGCAACAGCAGCAGCAAATTGATTTAGCTACGGCGGCTGGGGTAACTTTTTATCAGCTCAGTGCCGAGCAGAAGCAAACACTTGTCGATTTAGCGGCACCGGTGTATAAAAGGTGGCAGGAAAAAATAGGCGCTGACTACCTGAAAAAAGTTCAGCAGGCACTGGGCGAATAATCGCGTTGCCAGCTGTCGCTGTTTGAATTTAGGGTCGGAGGTTCTCCTCCGGCCTTTTTTAGTTGGCTAACGCTCGACAAAATCACAGCATTAAGCGCCAGGACAATTACCCTTTTCATCTCGCGGGACAATCATGATCAAGAAAATATTTCGCCGCATCGATAAATCGTTCACCATGGTTGAGGATTGGACGTTAGTCACTGTGGTGTGCGTCGCCCTACTCTCCGGTTTAGCCAACATAATTTTGCGTAAAACTACCAGCATTAGTCTCTATTGGTCGGATGAGGTGGTGCGCAAAACTATCTTTATCTGCACCTATATGGGCTGTAGTGCGGCTATTCGCCAGCGCTCGCTGATTCGCATTGATGCTGTGCCGCAGATCGTGCCGATTACGCGCAAATTTTTCAATGTTATAAACCATCTCGCCACCATGGGGTTTGCTGCGCTGCTTACCTGGCTGGGCTGGGGCATGTTGCTGGATGTCTATGCCGATGAATTTGCCACCACAGCTACCTTGCAGATACCCGAGTGGTACTTCTATGCCGTGCTCCCCTTGGTGGGAGTAATGATGTTTGTGCGTACCTTTATGCTGTTGACTGAAGATCTGTTTTTTCCTACAGCTACCGATAACGATTAACCCACTGGACCTATACCATGGATAATTCTCATTTTCTTATTTTGGCGCTGTTGCTTGGTTCAATGGCCACTACTGTGCCAGTATTTATTGCGCTGTTTTTTACCGGTCTGGCTGGCTTGACCTTAATCGTCGGCATCGACCCCAAAATTGTGGTGGAGATCCTCTATCGTAGCATGGATAAATTTGCCCTGATCGTGGTGCTGTTTTTTGTCCTCTGCGGCAACATTATGACCACGGGCAGTATTGTCCAGAAGCTGATCAAGGCCGCTGATGTGCTGGTGGGGTTTCTGCCCGGTGGCTTAGCCATTGCCGGTATTCTCGCCTGCGGTTTTTTTGGCGCAATATCCGGTTCCACCGTGGCTACGGTGGTGGCAATTGGTGGCTTTATGATACCTGCGCTGATTGAGCATGGTTACGATGAAAAGTTTAGCGTGGGAGTGATGACCACCTCGCCAATTTTAGGGGTTATAATTCCACCTTCAATTGCCATGATTCTCTACGCGATGATCACTACCGACTCGCTGGAGGCACTGTTTTTGACTGGGTTCATCCCCGGTTTTATGATTGTCTTCTTTATGTCGGTCTACGCTTGGTTCTTTTGTCGCAAACAGGGCATGCCACGGCGGCCTCGTCCCCATTTCAGTGAAGCTATAGCGGTGTTGCGCGAGAGCATCTGGGCGCTGATGTTGCCGGTTATTATCTTTGGCGGCATCTATTCGGGAATTTTTACCGCCAATGAGGCGGCTATAGTCGCCTGCGTGTATGCCTTTATTGTCGAGTTGTGCATCCACCGCGATATGAAATTGACCGATGTGCGTAAGGTTATCGTCTCCTCTGGTATCACCGCCGCTAGCCTGCTGGTTATTGTCGCTGGTGCTTCGGTGTTTGGCGAATATCTTACCTTTGAGCAGATTCCCGCGCAAATTGCCAGCGCTGTGGTGAGCAATTTCGATTCACCCTGGTCGTTCCTGTTGGTGGTGAACTGTCTATTGCTGTGTATCGGTATGTTCATGGATATTATCTCGGCGACAATAATTCTCACCCCGATTTTTTTGCCCCTACTGGCTCAATTTCATATTGATACGCTCCATTTTGGCATGATCATGACGCTCAATCTCGGCATTGGCTACTGTACGCCACCCTTGGGTGTTAGCCTATTTATCTCCGGAGCTGTGGCCAACCGGAGTATGCTGTATGTCGCGCGTTCAGTTATGCCATTTTTATTGATTCAGATCGCAATTCTGCTATTGCTCACCTTTTGGCCAGATCCGGTGCTGTTATTGCCGCGCCTGTTCTATGGTTATGGAAATTAATTTATCAGGAGTGCTGCCATGGTTGTTCGTGTTCTAATCCCCATCTGTGACGGTGTAACCAGCAAAGCTACCCTTGACGCGGTTATTGAGCACAAGGAGCAATTTACCGGCCCGCTAACGCTGCTGCATGTGGTCAATGTTAAGAAGATGGACTATCGGATGATTCCCGATTTTCAGATCGCTATGGTGCGCGAATATGCTACGCGTACCGGAGAAAAATTTCTGGAGACCCAGGCGCAACGCCTGCGCGAGGCGGGGTTGAATGTGGTTCCGCGTTTGGAACTGGGCTTCCCGCGCGACGTGATCTGTGCTATTGCTAACGATGAGCAGTTTGACTTGGTAGTTGTTGGGCGCCACGGTAGCGGTGAAATCCGCGATGTGTTGTTTGGTTCAGTCTCTAATTATGTGCTCCATGGGGTAAGATGCCCAGTATTGCTGTTTTAGTTAACACTTTAAACTGATGGAGTTATCTTATGGATTCAATTTGGCCCTTACTGGCTATTTTTGCCATCTGGTTTATATTAAATCGCTGGATTTTACCCAAGATTGGCCTGGGCTGAGGCCCGGATAGCTGCGATCTTCCGGTGCGGAAGAAGAAGCCAACGCCAGAGAGCAAGGACAACGAGAACGATAACGCCCGCCATCACCGGTGGCAAAACCGGAGCAAAGCGGAGGTTTTGGCATCCGGTGGATGGCCTGGTTAGCACTGCTCAACTGAACACCTGTGGCTATAGTCAAAATGGTATTCCGTCCTCGTCTTCTGTTGCATCTGATTCGGTAGACGGCTCTGGATCAGAAAGAGCGTCTTCAACCGGCATCAGCTCCCACAGTCCGTTCTGATGGAGCCATATCGGATCAGCATTCTCTTCAATGAACTGGTCTACAGGCATACCATCCACGGTTGGTGGCCGCTTTATTCTGACTTGCTTGCCGTTCATAAAGACCCACTGGTACTTCCTTTGCCGCTCTGCCTTCGCGGCTTTCTTCGCTCTCTTTTGAGCCGGAGTGAGCTTTTTCTTAACCTTTGCCATATCTGAACTTTTTGGTGCTAACAAGTAATTAGCAGAGCCCCAGTATTTAATGGGGCTCTTGCTATTGGTGCTGTTTCGTGCCGCTGTGGATTGGCCTATAAAAATGGCGAGAACAGGCGGAAAAAATTATCGCGTAGCTTGGTTAGTAGGTTGCGCGCGGCCAATTCGTCATAGGTAATCGGTTGAGCAGTCTGACAAACTGCGTGAAAATGGTCGCGTAGCTCCTGATTGATCTGTACATCATATAGTTCGAGGACAAATTCAAAATTCAGGCGCTGGCTGCGTGGGTCGATATTGGCCGAACCGATCAGGGCATAATAGTCGTCCATGAGCACCAGCTTGCTGTGAACAAATGGCGCAGGCTGATAATAGATCTTGATATCGTATTCAAGCAGTTCTTGCAGCGCACCGCGACTTGCCCAGTGCACATAGGGGAGGTTGTTTTTTTGCGGTAGAATTATTGTCACCTTTACCCCGCGCAGCTGCGCGGCAATTAACGCTGAGACTAGAATACGGTCAGGGATAAAATAGGGGGTCATGATGGCGACTCTTTTGCGTGCGCAATTGAGAGCCCCGACGATAATCCACACCAGCTTTTCAAACTCCTCATTGGGGCCAGCACTGATGCCGCGGCACAGACAATTGCCGTTGTCCAGCGGCGCAGGGTAGTTGCGCCCACTAAAGGTCTCTCCCGTAGCAAAGTTCCAGTCCTCGCGAAATGTCTCCTGCATCTGGCCAACGACCGGCCCCTCCACCTTAAAGTGGATATCGACCACCCGGTCTCTTGTCCAGCGATTCGCTTCCGTATCTGCGGGGCGATTGTGCAGGTGACGCTGACTGATATTCATGCCGCCTGTGAAACCAATTTCGCCGTCGACAACTAACAGCTTGCGATGATTGCGTAAATTGAAGTGAATGCCGCGCCGCTGCAGGGCGACAGGTAAAAACAGCGCCACCTGCACCTTGGAGTCGCGAAACAGTTTGTGTGCGCGTGGCCACGAGTAGCATTCGCCTAGGCCATCGATCAATACGCGCACTTCGACCCCGCGTGCGGCAGCGGCACACAGGGCCGCAATAAACTGGCGACCACAGGTGTGGGTGTCAAAGATATAGGTAGATAGAGCTATACTGATTTTAGCTGCATCTATGGCGTCCAGCATGGCTGGGTAGGCTGCGTCACCGTTGTGTAGTGGTTGTACGCGATTACCTGCCAGCAGCGGGCGCCGGGATACGCGGTCGGAAAGTTGGCGCAGTAACTGATAGTTTTGTGTTGCGTAGGGTTGCTGTAAAACTGCAGGTGTTTCGTAGTCGACACTGGCTGGGGTTATTAGCTGCATCCCCTGACCGCTATCCTGCCAGTTGAGGGCGCGGGTGCGGATGCGGTTCATCCCCAGCAGTAGATATAGCAACACCCCAAAACCGGGTACGCCGAGACAGACGACTATCCACAACAGTGCTGCGCGCGGATCGCGTTTGTTGAGTAGTACATGGAATGCGGCCAGAGTAGAGATGGTGTATAGAACGATTATGCCGATATTTTCTACCATTAATTATCCTAGTAACAGGGGATTTTTTAACCTAGAGCGATATGTATCTTGTCACTGTATCAGTATAGCAAATGGCGCAAAATCGGTAAGCTTTTTCGTCCTTGGCGGTGTTGCCGTCAGGTTTGTTGCCGCGGTTTCAGTTCCCATCCGCGCGCAATAGGGAGTGGCAAAAAAAGCTATTTCGGTATATTGTATACACTTAATTGTAAACCAACCCATTAGTTTGTCACGGTTATTTTATTGAGGAGCAGGAAATGCAACCACGAAAAATAGTAATAATTGGCGGGGTAGCGGCGGGGATGAAAACTGCCTGTCGTCTACGACGTTTAGATGCTGATGCACAGATAACAGTAATTGATCGCACCAAGGAGATCTCCTATGGCGCTTGTCCCCTGCCATATTATATAGAGGGTTTATTCACAGATCTTGACGAAGTACGCAAAACTCCCGTCGGCGTACTACGCGACGAAGCATTTTTTAGCAATGTAAAGCACTTTGATACTCTGGTGTGTACCGAAGCTTTGTCCATTGATCGCGAGCAGCGCCGTGTATTGGTGCGCGATCTAGCCAGCAATGTTGAGCAAACTCTCGATTACGATACTTTGGTGTTAGCTACGGGTAATGAACCCATAATGCCACCGCTGCCGGGGATGGATCTCGCGGGCGTGTTGCCACTGAAGACCATGGTACATGCCGCTAAGATAGACGAATTGGCACAGACTGCGCAAAATGCGGTTATTGTCGGGGGTGGATTGATCGGCTTAGAGGTTGCTGAGGCTTTAGTGCATCGCGGAGTAAAGGTTACTCTGTTGGAGATGAAAGATCAGATCATGGCCTCGGCGCTAGATTTTAGTACGGCGGCGCTGGTACATCACGAACTGATCCAGCAGGGTATTAATCTGCGATTGGCCGAACCTTTAAGCTCTATCGAGGGCAGTGGCGGTAAGGTTGAGCGCGTAGTCACCGCCAGCGGGAGTTATCCGGCGGATCTGGTGCTGATGGCTATCGGAGTTCGTCCGGTGGTTGAATTGGCGCGTGCTGCTGGTATTCAGCTGGGCTCTACTGGCGCTATTGCGGTTAATGAACAGATGCAGAGCTCCGATCCACGTATTTACGCCGTCGGCGATTGCGCTGAAGCTACCGATTTGATAAGCGGTAAAAAAGTCTATGTTCCCCTCGGTTCCACGGCAAATAAGCAGGGGCGTGTTGCCGCCAATAATATCTGCGGTTACCCCGAGCGTTTCCCCGGTATTCTTGGTTCTATGGTGGTACGGGTGTTCGATATTAATGTAGCGCGGACAGGCCTGAGCGCTGAGGATGCCCTACTCAACGGTTATGCAGCTATTAGCCATATCTCCAGTTCGCCGGATATCGCTCATCTCTACCCTGGCTGTAAGTCGATAGTGATCAAGCTAGTGGCCGACCGTAAAACCCGTAAGTTGCTGGGGGCGCAGATTGCTGGCGGCGGTGTAGTAGATAAGCGTGCAGATATAATAGTTACTGCTCTGAGTATGGGGGCAACAGTTGACCAGCTGGCGCAGTTTGATCTGTGTTATGCGCCACCTTTTGCCAATGCTATGGATGCAATTATTCAGGCCGCCAACGCTTTACGCAATAAGATGGATGGCATGGCAGATAGCATGAGTCCGTGCGAGGTTAAACAACGCCTCGATCAAGGGGAGGAGCTGTTTCTTCTCGATGTGCGTTCTCCGGTAGAGCACGCAGAGGTGCGCATTGCTGGGGCTCATTTGGTTCCCCTAGGAGCGCTGAGCAAGCGCTTGGATGAAATCCCCCGCGATCGCCTTGTTGTCCCCTTCTGTAAACTCAGCTTGCGTGGCTACGAGGCGCAGCTGGTGTTGCAACAGGCTGGCTTTACCAACGTCTGTTATATGGAGGGTGGAGTAATTGGCTGGCCCTATGATTTAGAAAAGTAGCCTCTGCAATGCACTGGCTGCTTGGTTTCAATATGCAGTTATAGATTTACATGCACCCTCTCCCCGCAGGAGAGGGTGTCGTAGTATGTGGGGTATGAAGTCTTGGACGGAATGTGCAAGCCGCTGTTATAGATTAAGATAGCCGCGCAGGTAGCGCCCAGTATGTGACAGGCTGCTTAGAGCCACCTGCTCGGGAGTGCCAGTCGCGACAATGGTGCCGCCGCCACGTCCACCCTCGGGGCCGAGATCAATTATGTGGTCAGCTGTTTTGATCACGTCAAGATTATGCTCAATGATAATTACCGTGTTGCCGGTATCCACTAGGCGGTGCAACACCTCCATCAATTTACGCACGTCATCGAAGTGTAAACCTGTGGTCGGCTCATCGAGAATGTAGATGGTGCGTCCGGTGGCGCGTTTACTCAGCTCCTTGGCTAGCTTGACGCGCTGGGCTTCACCGCCGGAAAGTGTGGTGGCGCTCTGCCCCAGTTTTATATAGCCTAGACCGACATCACGCACTGTCTGCAGCTTGGTGTGAATGCGCGGGATATTCTCCAAAAATTTACTCGCTTGGTTAACCGTCATATTCAGGACATCGGCGATACTTTTTCCCTTATACAGCACCTGTAATGTCTCGCGGTTGTAGCGCGCGCCTGAGCACACCTCACACTGGACGTAGACATCGGGAAGAAAGTGCATCTCAATTTTTAACACTCCGTCGCCGCTGCAGGCTTCACAGCGCCCACCCTTCACGTTGAAGGAGAAGCGCCCCGCTTTGTAACCTCGTATTTTAGCTTCGGGCAGCTGGGCAAACAGATCGCGAATATCGCTGAAGACTCCGGTATAGGTGGCTGGATTGGAGCGCGGGGTGCGCCCGATGGGGGATTGATCGATATCTACCACCTTATCCAGATACTCCATGCCGGTTATGCGTTGTACCTGCCCAGCTTTGTCGCGGCTGCGGTTGAGCTGTTGCGCTAAACTGCGATACAGGGTGTCGATAACTAGGGTCGATTTACCAGAGCCCGAGACGCCGGTGACGCAGGTCATCACGCCGAGGGGGAACTTTACATCGATATTTTGCAGGTTGTTGGCGCAGGCACCATGAATTTCCAGATAGCGCTCACTGGTGCGGCGCGTACTCGGTACTGGTACCTGCAGCTCACCGTTGATGTAGCGTCCGGTCAACGACAGCGGATTAGCTAAGATCTGCTGCGGGGTTCCCTGAGCTACCACCTCGCCACCATGCACTCCCGCAGCTGGCCCCATATCGAGGACGTAATCGGCCTCCATAATGGTCTCTTCATCGTGCTCCACCACTAGCACGGTATTGCCGAGATCGCGCAGATGGTTCAGAGTTTCCAGCAGGCGGCGATTGTCGCGTTGGTGCAGGCCGATAGATGGTTCGTCGAGGATATATAGTACCCCCATCAGCGATGAGCCAATCTGGGTAGCTAGGCGGATGCGCTGCCCTTCTCCACCTGACAGAGTGCCAGCAGCGCGGTTCAGAGTCAGGTAATCCAGACCGACCTGAGCTAAAAAGCCGAGGCGTTCGCGAATCTCTTTGAGCACCCGTTCCCCGATCGCCTCATCTTTGCTGCTCAGGTTGAGGTGAGCGAAAAAATCCAGCGCTTCGCCTACCGGCAGTTCGCATAGCTGATAGATATTGCACTCGCCGATTTTAACGTGCAGAGCCTCGGGGCGCAGGCGCGCGCCGTTACAGCTGGGGCAAGGCATAATATCCATAAACTGCTCTAGCTTTTCGCGCATGCTGTCACTGTCACTATCGCGATAGCGCCGCTCCAGGTTGGGGATTACCCCCTCAAATACTTTATGGTAGTAGTGGCGGCGTTCGCCCTGATCGTAATAAAATTTGATCTCTTCGCTGCCGGAACCATACATCAACAGCTGTTTGACGCTGTCGGGCAGGCTGTGATAGGGGAGCGTAACATCAAACTGATAGTGTTTAGCCAACGACTCAAGTAGTTGTTGATAGTAGAAACCTTTGCGTGTCGCCCAGGGAGCGATCGCCCCTTCACGCAGGGTAAGATCCTGATGGGGGACAACTTGTTCTGGATCGAAATAGTTGCGCGTGCCCAAACCGGAACAGTCGGGGCAGGCTCCGTGCGGATTGTTAAAGGAGAACATGCGGGGTTCAACCTCGGCATAGGAGATCCCGCAGTCGATACAGGCATGTTTTTCGGAAAACTGCTGGCAGGGGCCATCTATCTGCTGCACCAGCACTAAGCCGTCGCCTATACGCAGAGCGTTTTCTACCGAGTCTGCCACCCGCGCAGCAATGCCCTCTTTGACCACGAGTCGATCTACTACCACCTCAATGCTGTGCTTCTTTTTTTTGTCCAATGCTGGGGTTTGAGAGAGTTCGAAAAGCTCACCGTCAATGCGCACGCGCACATAGCCTTGGGCTTGTAGCTGCACCAGCTCTTTGCGATATTCACCCTTGCGCCCGCGCACTAGTGGCGCCAAGATTAGCAGCTTGGTGCGTTCGGCGTAGCTCATGATCTGATCGACAATCTGTTGCACTGTTTGCGCCGTAATTTCGCGACCGCAGCGGTGACAGTGAACTTTGCCAATGCGAGCAAACAGCAGACGCAGATAGTCGTAAATTTCCGTTACTGTGCCGACGGTAGAGCGCGGGTTTTTTGAGGTTGTCTTCTGTTCGATGGAGATCGCTGGTGATAGGCCGTCTATACTGTCGACATCGGGTTTTTCCATCTGTTCCAAAAACTGGCGGGCATAGGCGGACAGGCTTTCGACATAGCGCCGTTGACCCTCAGCATAGATGGTATCGAAAGCCAGTGTCGATTTACCCGAACCGGAAACGCCGGTGATAACAACCAGCTGGTCGCGGGGAATTTCGACATCGATATTCTTCAGATTGTGCTCGCGAGCACCTTTGACGATGATTTTATCGATCATTTGCGCGCTTCCTATCCCTGTTTGTTAACCATGGCTAGTGCCATATTTACTGCTGCGACCAAGCTGGTGCTACTGGCGGTGCCGCTACCGGCAACGTCGTAGGCGGTGCCGTGGTCAACCGAGGTGCGAATAATCGGTAAGCCAAGGGTGACATTTACTCCATCGTCAAAATGGAGCAGCTTCAGCGGAATGAGCCCTTGGTCGTGGTACATGCACACCACCGCATCGTAGGCACCCTGAGCGGCAAAGTGAAACAGAGTGTCGGCACTGTGCGGCCCGCTGACATCCATACCAGCGGCGCGTGCGCGCGCAATGGCGGGGGCAATCAGGCGCTGTTCTTCATCACCAAACAGTCCACCCTCGCCAGCGTGCGGATTTAGGGCTAATACAGCAATTTTGGGCGGCTTGGTGGTGAAATAGCGCTGAAAGGCGTCGTGCGTTATCTGAATGGTGGCGTCTATTTCGGCTGCGTTGATGGCGTTGGGCACTGCGCGCAGGCTGATGTGAGTGGTTACTAGGCACACTTTCAGTCTCTGGCCGCCGAGCATCATCACCACCTTGTTAACACCACAGCGTTGGGCTAATAGCTCGGTATGCCCGGGGAATTCACAGCCTGCCATATTTATCGCCTCTTTATGAATGGGGGCGGTAATCATGGCGGCGGCTTCACCGCTACGACACTGAGCACAGGCCCATTCGATATAATCGAGCATTGCGCGGCCACACTTCTGCTGTATTTTGCCAAACTCGGTGGTGGTGGGGTTGAGCTGGGATAGCGGCATAATGCGCAGATTGCGCTGCTCCAGATGGAGCAGGGCTTCGGCGGCACGTGCCGCTGGACAGGTTGTTGTCGTAGCTGTAATGCCAAATAGCTGCGCTGCGCGTTGCAGTATCTCAATATCACCGGCCACCACTAAACGCTCAAGCACGTTATCTAGTGCGCCGCCGATGACTGCTTTGATGATGATTTCTGGGCCAATCCCAGCGGGATCGCCCATGGTGATTATCAGTGGTGTTTGCTGCATGTTTTTCATATTTTCCTGCTATAATTTACAAGCTAAGCAGATACTTTCACTGCTGTAGCCTGCTTAGGGTACGCCGCATTGGTGGCTGGGCGCGCCGTGGTTGCGGTGCTTGGTGCTTAGCCCGAAGCTAGGTAGCTTGGGTCGTTGAAGATTGATTTTGCTCGGTCGTCGATTATAACACGATCAGTGCTTATATGGTACTGATGGCATTGGTGCGACTGGTACTTTAGTGGACATATTAATAGAGGAGGTCTATTTATGGAAAGTTTACGTCATCTGGTTTGTCCCCATTGTACAGCTATTAACCGGATCCCTGCACCCCGCTTGGGTGCGCAACCTAAATGCGGGCGTTGCCACAAGGAGTTATTCACCGCGCAACCGCTAGTGTTGACCGCGGAGACTTTCGTGCGCCAACTCCACAAGAGTGATGTTCCGTTGGTGGTCGATTTCTGGGCTCCGTGGTGTGGCCCATGCAAAAGTATGGCGCCGAATTTTGCTGCAGCGGTGGCCAGATTGCAACCGCAAGTTATTCTGGGTAAAGTTGACACTGAAGCCCAGCAGCAGTTGGCCACTACCTACCAAATCCGCTCCATACCAACTATGATTTTGTTTGTCGGTGGTAGAGAAAAAGCCCGCCAGTCCGGTGCATTATCTACCGAGCAGATTGTCGCTTGGGTGAACAGCCAACTGTAGCCGCTGCACCTGTTTAGCTGGTGGCAAAATCTTCCGACTCTTGCGCTCTTAAGTTAATCGGGTTAAATTCTGCAAGTATTTTCATAATTAAACCTATTAACAAGCGGAAAGGTACTTTCATGGCGCATAAAATAGAGCGGTGTCAGAATATCTCGAAAAATTGTCTGGTATGTGGCACCGAAAATCGTTTCGGGTTGCAGGCGCGTTTTTATCAGACTGAAGATAAACTGACTATTGCTCAGTTTACTCCACGCAATGAGCATCAGAGTTATCCGGGTATTGCCCATGGGGGTATTTCGGCCGCGTTGCTGGACGAGGTTATCGGGCGGGCAATCATGGCCTATTATGATCAAAATACCTTCGGGGTTACTATAGATTTACAGGTGCGCTACCATAAACCGGTACCCTTGGATGTGCAGTTGCAGGCCATTGGGCGCATAACCAAAGATAAAGGGCGGATCTTTGAGGGTAGCGGCGAACTGCTGCTGCCTAATGGTGAGGTGGCTGTGTCGGCTTCCGGTAAATATATGAAGCGTAATCTCGAACAGATTAGCACCGGTGGTTTTGCTACAGAAGAGTGGTTTTGTCCCGAAGATGATACCAGAGTTATATAGCCTATATCTCTTATATGGGGATAGATAATTATGCCGGAAACGCTAGATAATAGATCTGACAAGTCGGCGCAACACGCGCCATGGCGCAATACATTGCATGAAGTGATATTTGAGGCGGATACCCCGGTAGGCAAAGCTTTTGATGTGGCGCTTATCTTGTGTATTCTCGGCAGTGTGTTGGCGGTGGTGTTAGAGAGCGTAAACAGCATTCGCGTAGCATACGGGGAGCTATTAACCGTAGTTGAGTGGATATTTACCCTCCTGTTTAGTGCCGAGTATTTGCTGCGCCTGCTCAGCGTTGGTAGCCCGTTGAGGTATGCCCGCAGCTTCTTTGGCGTGGTAGATTTGCTGGCGGTAGTGCCTACCTATATTAGCTTGGTGGTGCCTGGTGCCCACTATATGCTGGTTATCCGCGTGCTGCGCATATTGCGCATATTCCGTATCCTAAAACTGGTGCAGTATCTGTCCGAAGCACGCATGTTAATACAGGCACTGCGCGCTAGTAGGCGCAAAATAATAGTCTTTCTTTTTGCTGTATTCACCATGGTTATAATTTTCGGCTCGTTTATGTATGTGATCGAGGGCGAGGAAAATGGTTTTACCAGCATACCGCGCAGCATTTACTGGGCTATTGTTACTATGACTACCGTAGGTTATGGAGATATCTCACCCCAGACCAATTTTGGTCAGGTGGTAGCATCTCTGGTGATGGTCCTCGGCTATGGAATTATTGCGGTGCCGACTGGGATTGTCACTGTTGGTATGGGGCAGATATTTAATAAAAGAAACGTATCTACCAAGGCATGTCCCGAATGCGGTGCCGATGGGCATGATATTGATGCAGTTCACTGCAAGTTTTGCGGCAGTAAGTTATAAATAAGCCGGCAATATTTAATAATATTGTCACTGTGCTTCTCATCGATAGTATAAATTAACTTAATAACTATTTAATTCTTTCTTAATGATTAGGATTATGTAAGTATGCAGTGTTAATTCGTCATCATTTGGCAATGGGGGGAGCGATGACACTACGGGCAAAAATAATTTGTCTGGTTGCGGCGTTGCAGATAGCCCTAATGGTGACAATGGGAGTGCTGCTACTCAAAGAGCATCAGGCAAATGATGTTGAAACATTTAGGCATGTTGGTACTAGCCTGAAAAATGCGCTGTTGCGTGTAAATGAAGAGACACAAAAACGTTATACCCAGCGGGTCGCCGGTTTTGCTAACTCCAGTCCAGAAATAACTCAAGCTTTTATTCATCGAGATCTAAATCTGTTAAAAAAAGCAATCCAGCCCAAAATAGAAACTCTGCAAAATGAGGATAGTTTCTTCGCCTTTATAGCTTTTATCGAGCAAGATGGCAGGGTTTTTTACCATAGCGCTGACCACGAAAGAGTTGGGAAAAATGTGCGGCATGTGCCATTTGCGCATGACTCTCTTGTGGGCAAGGAGCCTCTTGGTGGCTTAGCACTGGCGCGCAACGGTATTGCATATAGATTTAGCTACCCGATTTTTTCGCGGCAAGACTACGTGGGGATGGTTGTTTTTGTTGTTAAACCTACCAAAGCGCTAGAGCTGCTTAAGCAGGACTTTGGTGCAGAGTGTGGGGTGTTTGCCTATACTGATGCTACAGAGAACATCAATCAGGAGTCGCCCTATGCACAGAGCAATCGAATGCTCGTGGATTTTAGCGGCTCCCTCTTTGGCGATAATGATTTTTTGCTTAATTTCCCCTTCGATAATTCTGGTGTCAATTTTGCTGTAGATGACCAACAGAGCCTCTTGCAAAACTATATTCGGTTTTTTGAATATTCTGCCTGAGCCCTCATAAAAGTCGAGCTTCAAAAACAACTTACTGATATTATTAAGTTACCACACCAAATAATAGACAGGAGGCTG
>Ga0265295_1000481_pt1 | contig 80411 bp, 64 predicted proteins | sample Munlansysbiofilm_FD_192503 | JGI IMG/M metagenome (GOLD analysis project Ga0265295, IMG submission 192503) | Leachate microbial communities from a municipal landfill in Southern Ontario, Canada - Methane capture system biofilm | ecosystem: Engineered > Solid waste > Landfill > Unclassified ... | reverse complement strand
TTGTAACTGCCACAGGATCTCTGAATCCTTATGTCCTGGTAAACGTAGGAACCGAAGTAAGCGGCAAAATTGAAAAGCTGTACAAAGATTACAACGATCCCGTTCGCAAAGGTGAGCTATTGGCAAAGCTGGACACGGAAATCCTGGCCACATCTTTGGAAGCGGCTCGTGGCGATCTGGCCAAAAATCAAACTGCACTCGAAGAAGCTGAATTGGACTACAACCTGCAAAATGAACTTTTCGAACAGCATATGAGCCCAGAGTATGACCTCAAAAAAGCTAGATTTAAGATGCAAAATGCCCAGCAAAACCTGGCGAACGCCCGTCTCAGCCTGCAACGGGCAGAGAAAAACCTTGCCAATGCGCATATCACAAGTCCCATTGATGGGGTAATCGTATCCCGTGCCGTGGACGAGGGCCAAACCGTTGCCGCCAGCCTAAACTCCCCCACTTTGTTCATCATCGCAAACAATCTGGATAAAATGCAGATTACCGCCGGTGTAGACGAAGCGGATATCGGCAAGATCAGCTTGGGTATGCCGGTTGAATTCACTGTAGACGCACACCCCAATCAACGCTTTGAGGGCAGTGTTCAACAGATAAGATTGAATCCCACAAACGAATCCAATGTAGTTACATACAATGTGATCATAGATGCATCGAATCCCCAAAATAAGCTGCTGCCCGGAATGACCACAAACGTGACCTTTATTATCAATTCCCGTCAAGGTGTGCTTAGAATACCAGAAAGCGCCACCAGATTCCGCCCCAGCAAAGAAATTTGGGAATTATTTGGATTAAAATGGAACGATGAGCTGCTCAATGCAGGCAGGAAGGCTATGGAAGCAGCCTCGAAACAGCCGCCTGAGAAGCCATCAGATTCGGAAGCAATCGTCGCCGGTCCAAAGCAAAGTAAAAGGCAAGATTCTCCCGGCGCTAGTGCTGCAAAATCCCCGGAAAGAATGGGTGTAGTGTGGCTGTTGAAGGATAATGAGCCAAAGCCCGTTGTGGTGAAAACCGGCGTATCGGACGGAGCTTTTGTGGAATTGATTGAAGGTGTCGGTGATGATGCCAGGCTGGTAACCGGCGTGATATACAACGATGCAAAACAGGCAAATTCAAACTCCGCCCCAGGAATGAGAAGATTCTGATGCAAGATAATCTGCTTAGCACAAAAGCACTCACAAAGACCTATGTCATGGGAGATATTCACGTTCATGCCCTCCGCAGTGTGGATTTAGAAGTAAGGAAAGGTGATTTCATTGCCATCATGGGGGCTAGTGGCAGTGGAAAAACAACCTTCATGAATCTCCTGGGTTGTCTGGATAAAGCCAGCGAGGGTGAGTATGTCCTGGATGCTATTCCCGTTCATCAAATGAACGATGAAGAACTCACCATCATTCGCAACCAAAAAATAGGTTATGTATTTCAGAGCTTCTATCTGCTACCCCGCACCACCGCACTCGAAAATGTGGAACTACCCCTTCTCTATTGCAGAAAATGCTCTTTACACGAACGTCATGAAAAGGCCATGAAAGCACTGGAAAAAGTAGGTATTGCCGATAGAGCAAAACACTTTCCCAATCAGCTATCCGGCGGACAGCAACAACGAGTAGCCATAGCCCGGGCGATTGTGAACGACCCTTCATTTATCCTTGCCGATGAACCCACCGGAAATCTGGACACTAGAACCAGCGTGGAAGTAATGGCTGTGTTTCAACAGCTTCATTCCGAAGGAAAGACGGTAATACTGGTAACCCATGAACCGGATATAGCCCAATACGCCCATCGTCATATCACTTTTCGGGATGGTAAAATCATCAGCGACAAAGTGAATCCCAAGACCCGCAACGCTGTAGAGGATTTGCAAAGTCTGCCCAAACTGGACGAGGAGGACTGATGTCTGTAACCGGAATCATTCGAATAGCTCTGAAATCCCTTACCAGAAACAAAACCCGCACTTTCCTCACCATGCTTGGTATCATCATCGGAGTAGCCGCGGTGATCGCTATGCTATCCATCGGACAGGGCGCTCAAAAGATCGTGGAAGATCAGGTGAACTCCATGGGAACAAATGTGATCATGGTTTCTTCGAATTTCAGTCAATCTGCTGTCAGACAAGCTGCCGGAGGAGGCAACCTGCTCACTGTGGAAGACGTAACAGCCATGCGTGAACAGTTGGACGGAGTTCTATACGCGTCTCCGGTATACAACAGCTGGGGACAGCTCAAATATGAGGGTAACAATTGGCGTGGCAGCGTAATGGGTGTGGATGCCGATTACTTCTTTATCCGGAATATGCAGACTGAAAATGGCGATCTCTTTTATAGCTCGGATGTGGAAAACGGAGCAAAGGTCTGTGTGATTGGTAAAACTGTAGCCGACAACCTCTTTGGTGACATCGATCCCGTAGGTAAAATCATGCGCATTCGCAACATTCCTTTTACCATAGCAGGTGTTCTGACGGCCAAAGGACAGAGTGTGATGGGAAACGATCAGGACGATATCGTATTGGCTCCCTATACTACGGTGTATCAAAGGCTGTTGGGGCATCGATGGCGCAATATGTCCATCATGGTTTCTGCCGTAAGCCGAGATGCTATTCTTCGGGTTCAACAAGACATTATGGACTTGCTTCAAGCACGGCATCGCGGAACCACCAGCGAGGAGTTTGTGGTTAGTTCGCAGACAGACCTGGCGGAAACGGCCAACAGTGTCTCTCACACGATGACGATACTTCTGGCTTCCATAGCCGGCATCTCACTATTGGTGGGAGGTATTGGGATCATGAACATTATGCTGGTTTCGGTTACCGAAAGAGTAAAAGAAATCGGTATTCGCATGGCTGTAGGCGCAGGGAAACGAGATGTCTTACTTCAATTCATCATCGAGGCCATGGCCATCAGTATTATGGGCGGCATTCTCGGTATACTTTTGGGCTTTGGCGCAGCCAGAGTAGTGGGCAAAGTGATGGATTGGAATATCGCCGTAACCATGTGGTCAATCGTCTTATCAGTTGGTTTTTCCATGGTTATCGGCATCTTCTTTGGATGGTATCCCGCCAGGAAAGCGGCAAATCTCAATCTAATAGATGCCCTGCGCTACGAGTAAGATGCCTTCAGTATCGTTATATCCTACATTTGGTAATGCGGATATAAACCCTCACTGAAAAAATAAAAAAATTCTTGACACAGATATAGGGATACGATAATTGTGAAAAGGCGATTGCATTATTGAAGATTAAATATGAAGTAGCTATAGCGTAATTATTAATCCCAAGCAGTGGTATCGCTGGATGGAGGCTCAGATGAAAGTAAAGGACGTGATATCCGGTGTATTGACGGTTATCCTTTGGATCGCTTTCTTAAGTTTATTCGCTCAACAGCCACAAATTGAGATTAGCCTGGCTAATTCTTTGGGGATTAATATCCCCTTTCCACGTGAATATGACGACGTGATCAAACTCCCAAGCGGCGATCTGCAATTCTATAAGATGACTACTGCTAATGGAAGCATACAGATAACGGGATTTCAATATCTCCGGCAAAGCAATACTCTGACCGAAGTAGTACAGATTGGTAGCATAACCGGTATCGAGGGAACAGCTCACAAGGAGATCAGCACTCAGCGTTTTGGGAAATACTACGTCATCTATCAATACCCGCGATACGACCCCCAAGGATTGGTAGTAATCCGCTTGGACGCCAATGACCTTGAGTACAGAATTATTGATGAAACGCAGTTTAGCTCTGACTTTATTGGGTGGAGCCGGATCTATTAGTCACCAGAATTTCAATACTACCGTCATTGTTTATATCCCCAAGTGAGTATCCAAACATGCAATCATTTATTGGTCAGTCCAAGTCCAAACATAGTCCATCATATCTCCGCACCACATAAGGCTTTATCCCCATTTGTCCAAGTGAGGACGATTTGAAGCTTTGGGTGACGGTTTATAGCGGATATGAGCTTTACCAACTAGCTCTCCGCATTCTTTTGGCATAGAATTATTCTACTTGACACTCATCATAACATTAATAATATTGAACACAGTATATTAAAGGAGTCTTCAATGATCAGAAAGATTGTATTGGGCTTATTCCTTTTTGGCATCTGTCAACTTGTTGCCACGGACAAATACGATACTGCTTTGGGGATACATCTGGGTAGCAGCACCGGAAGTGGATACAGCTTACGTAAATGGTATAATAACTGGGGAATACAGGGTACGTTGGCAGCCTATACTTCGGATAATGGCAAGCCGCAATTTTCCCACTATACATCTTTCCCAAAAACATATGGAAAAAGAACGGTCATCATGGGCTTGAGCTATTTAAATTCGCTATTGATGACTGAGAAAACGAATTTTTATTTGATCGCCGGAGGGTCCTATTGGATACGCAGAGAACGGATATTCGAAGATGAAAACGCTTCAAAATGGGAAGATAGGGATCGCTGGAACATTGGCGTAGGGCCGGGATTCGAGTTTCACTTTTCCGATCACTTTCACTTTAGTATCGAATTTCCTATGACAGTGAATTACAAAGATGATACTACAGATACTTCCATGTTCTCTCCCGCGGGGGGTATCTATTACTATTTCAAATAAACTGAGCTGATAGCCCTATATTAAAAGGCCCCAGTATTTCCGGGGCCTTTTCTTTATTCACCAATTATTTTCACCAATACCCGCTTTCGGCGCATACCATCGTATTCACCATAAAAGATCTGTTCCCAAGGACCCAAATCCAGCTTGCCATCTGTAATGGCAACTACTGTTTCGCGCCCCATGAGCTGTCTTTTCAAATGGGCATCGGCATTATCTTCGTAGCCGTTGTGTTGATACTGATCGTAGGGTTTTTCCGGCGCCAGCTTTTCCAGCCATCGCTCAAAATCCCCATGCAAACCACTCTCATCATCGTTTACGAATACGCTAGCAGTAATGTGCATCGCGTTTACCAGGACAAGCCCTTCCTTAACCCCCGATTCTCTTAAGGATGCTTGTATCTGAGGCGTAATATTAATGTATTCACGCCTCTTTGTGGTATTGAACCACAATTCCTTTCTGAAGCTTTTCATATGCTACATGATGGGCTGCGTCTCCAGAAAAGACGCCAGCTCCGTGGGAGTATCAAAGATCATATCCGCACCGGCTTCTTCCAGTACTTTTCTGCCCGCAAAGCCCCATGCTGCACCAATAGCGATCATTCCGGCATTCTTCGCTGTTTCCATATCTACCGGCATGTCTCCAACTATAGCTATCAAACCCGGCTCGATTTTTAATCGTTGTGCCAATTCAATGGCTAATGTAGGATCCGGTTTGGTCGGTTTTCCGGGTTGTTCGCCACTATAAATCCCAAAAGGATTCTTGGTGTGGCGAATCATGGCTCCACGGAAAAAATGTCGAATCATCTTTTTGGTGAAGTAGTGAGCTTTGTTCGAGAGTATTGCCAGCTTGATCTTGCGAGCAACCGCCAGCTGGATCATGTAAAGAACACCGGGATATGTTTTGGTATTCATGTACCATTCAATATCATAAAAATCCCAAAACTTCGCGGATAGGATTTTCACATCCTTGGCTGTCCGTTTATTTTCCGGTAGTGCTCTACGAACAAGTTCAGTTTGTCCATGGCCCACAAAGCCCTTGAAGGCTTCTAGCTCATGTACTGGGTAACCCATGTCTGCAAGACCTTTGTTGATGGCACCTGCTATGTCTTTCAGGGTATCCAGCAAAGTGCCATCAAGATCGAAGATAACGGCTTTAATCAGGGGGTAGTCGATCATGTCTTTTTATACTTCCTTTGTGTTTGTTTCTATCTTTATGGGATTCGAGACTTCGCCAGCATACACAGAAATATGGGGGAAGCGGATCTCAATACCATCTTTGTCAAAACGCTCTTTCACAGCGAGCATCAGCTCTGTCTTCATGCTTATCACATTGGCTGTTTCCGTCCAGACGCCAAAATTGATGTTTACGCTGGAATCGCCAAAATCTTCTAATGACAGCAAGGGAGCTGGATCCTTCAGAGCGCCGGGTATGTTGCCCGCAATCTCTTTAAGTATCTCCATCACTTTACGCACGTCTTCTTTGTATGCTACGCCTACTACGAATTGAGCACGACGTATAGGATAACGAGTGATGTTGGTAACATCGTTCTTAATCATTGTCTCGTTGGGAATTCGTATATAACGCCCGTCGAAAGTTTTCAGCTTCACAGATAGCAAATCTATGGAATCTATTGTTCCCAGATTTCCGTTTACTTCCACAACATCGCCTATCATAAAGGGCTTTTCGGAGATTAGGAATATCCCGCTGATGATGTTTGATACAGATGTCTGTGAAGCAAAACCAATAGCTACTCCAAATATTCCCGCTGCTCCCAACAGTGCTGAGATTTTGAAGCCAAATTCATTTAGTACCATCACAACAAGGATGAGATACAAAAGGTACTTTACAGTCCGGCTAATAAGCACTTCAGACTGAAGAGACAGCTTGTCCTTGATTAGTTTGCTCACAAATTTCAGAATTATCTTTACAATTGGGAGACCAATTATTATTATCAAAAGAACGCGCACTGCTAAGCTAATACGCTCCGGCGTAACAAAATCTGTAATAAGATTCATTGATGTTAGTTCAAACATTATTTCATAACCTCTTTTCTTAATAACACCATGGGTGCACATTTAGTTTTTCCCGCCAATCTGTCCATCGCTTTTTATGGAAAAGGCGGCTTTTCTCCATACGATCTGTTCATTTTTTTCCACAATTCCATAATTTTGTTGAGCATTCGCAACAAAATCATGCGCCTAAGCCTTCGTATCTGAACCTCATACAAAAAGATTGCAAACATAAAATCCAAGGGCCAAGGCAGTTAATTTGTAGAAGTTAATTAATACCCCTGATATTTAGATAAGATAACTTGTTATATTACTATACGCAAATATGAATATGATATAGTTTGATATTTTACTCTTTATGCTTCGAGAACATAGACAAGATAAGGATCTAGCCCAAATCCACTCCCTATTATTCAAGGAGTGCCGAAGTAGATATTAAGGCGATATCATGCTGTGCGCACGCGATGATGAAGCGATGATAACCCGATCGGCACCCGTTAAAGCACAGAGGGAGTTCTTTACGATGCATAAGGTTAAACCCGGCAAAAATGAATCATTCACTTCAAACAGGATTCATGATTTGTAATGAAATGGCAATACTATTTGTAGAGCAGAAAGGCCATATATCACCATAAATAGAAAAGGCCACCCCGAAGAGTGGCGCTAATACTTTTTTATAAAAAGATTTACTTAATTGAATTGTACCTGTGGGGCGCGTTGAGCTTCAGCGTCGGCAGTAAAGAATTGGAAGGATTGGGCGTTGATCATCCCAGCGATGATATTGTTTGGGAACACTACGATCATTTGATTGAAGATCTTTGCTGCGTCGTTGTAGCGCATTCTTTCGGTGCGTATCCGGTTTTCAATGCCTTCCAGCTGAGCTTGCAGCTGCAAGAAATTCTGGTTTGCTTTGATGTCTGGATATTTTTCCACTACCACCATCAAGCGGCTGAGAGCGCTGGATAATCCGGCTTGATTAGCTTGAAACTGCTGAAATGCAGCGGGATCAGATAGAGCTTCCGGGGGAAGGTTTATCTGTCCACCCATCTGTGATCTGGCTTCAGTTACTTGCGTTAAAGTCTCGCGTTCAAAATCTGCTGCTCCTTGAACAGTTGCGACCAGATTGGGAACGAGGTCATAACGGGATTGATATACGTTTTCAACCTGTGCCCAGGCTGTTTCTACGCTTACTTTCTCTTTTTGGATTTTATTGTATTTACCGATAAACCAGCTTGCCGCGAACACGATTATCAGTATTATCACCAGCAGAACGATAAGTCCTTTCTTCATAGTCAGGTTTCTCCCTTGTTTTCGATTTGTGTTCAATCTCTTCAAGAGCCACAAATTGTCCAGAACAAAATCATGGCTGTCCTTTATAGATGATCTTTGGGGCTTGGATTTTGAAGCACTTGCCCCCTACATTCAGTTCCACAACATCTTCCGTGCCACCGTTCTGCGTTTGGATATCCGGGTTTGCCATTATCTCTATTGTCCCCTTTCTTACTTGCAAAGATAAGTGGTCAAGAGCCAAGGTATCTGCTGTAATTATAAGGTCATTATCCAATTCAGTAAACATACCTTTGATGCTTTGTCTTACTACCAAAGAATCGGCGGTTTCGCGTTTCTCGAGCCTGGATTTGGAACCGGGAAAGCCAAAACCGACGGATTGGTTCCGGATGTATGTGGAATCCGAAAAGCTGAGCTGCACATTAGCCTCAAGAAGGTAGTAATCCGCAAAAGCTACCTCACTGTTTTGGAGGCGCAGAGTCTGTTTCCTGTTGTAAGGAGTGGCGAGCATTACAGCGAAGACAATCATCACACCTACAAGGACCAATAGGACTTTATGACCCTTTTTCATTGAAGCACGGTTTTTTCCGGCCTCATAAAAAGGATGTATATCCAGATTCATCACTCGCCACAGGATATGAGAACATAGATAGATAAGCGCTCCAGAAAAGATCACATCACTGGCGAAATGCCCTCCTTGCATCACCCGCACCCAACCGATGAGACTACCATATAGTAAAGCAAATATGTTGACAGCTATGAGATAGCGACGTTTCCATAGGCCGCACAACAGTGCCGGCGCGAAAAAATAGAATCCCATAGTGGCATGGCCACAGGGAAAAGATTTTCCCGGAGAAGACAAATCTATTTCCAAAGGAGCTTCATAGGCATAGCGACCACCAAATTGTTCCACATCCCGGGGCCGGGGCCGTCCCCAATTCTCTTTCAAAGCACTGTTTACGATAATGCCGGGACCAATGATCATAGCTAGCACCAAAAAAAGGTATAGCTTGCGGTTTCTGCTATGCATAGAATTTACTGTGAAAGAGCGGAAAAGTAGGACCAATGAACCGATACTCAACAGTAGAGCGGGAATATTTCCATAATGGTATATGAATTGAACCCAGCCAATTTCGTTCATATACCATCCGTTTCTATAATAGAAACTCTGTATAACCAAATCCCATTCAAACCATGTGAAAACCAGGGCGGAAACAGCCATTACCAGTATTGGTGTCAGGATGTTTCCAGATAATAAAAGACGCCCCCACAGGGGCGCCTTATTTATCCGGGAATTATTCATTATTCCTTAGTTTTGGGCTCTTCGGTGGGTGTATCCACTGTTTCTTCCACAGGGGTTTCCACTGTTTCTTCAACAGCGGTTTCCACTGTTTCTTCCACAGGGGCTTCCACTGTTTCTTCCACAGGGGCTTCCACTGTTTCTTCCACAGGGGCTTCCACTGTTTCTTCCACAGGGGTTTCCACTGTTTCTTCCACGGGTGTTTCCACTGTTTCTTCAGCTTTACTCAGATCGCCTGTTTCAGATTCTGTTACTTCTGCTACTACTGCTTCAGCAGCAGCTGCTTGTTCTTGCGCAGCTTGTTCAGCAGCAGCTGCTTGTTCTTGCGCAGCTTGTTCAGCAGCCAATTTTTCGCGCTGCAGTTTCTCAGCTTTCTTCTTTTGTTGTCTGGCAATACGATCGCGCATGTATTGTTCGTGGATGGCGATGTATTCTTCCTGAAGTTTGGGATCACGTGAGAAGAAAAAGGCTTTCACAGACAGGATCAGTCTGCGGTTTTCCATATCCAGCTCAATCACCTTGAGTGGCAGTTCTTCACCAACGTGGAAGGCATCTTCGCTGTGCTCCAGTTTTGCTAAAGCCAGATGGGAGATCGGGATAAAACCTTCAACCACGTCTTCGTTCATCGGGATATCTACCAAGACTCCTTTGGGGATCAATTTTGAGATCTTTCCGATCACTTCTGTGTTCACCGGCAAGCTTTGATTCAAGCTTTCCCAGGGATCCGGAGCGAGTTGCTTTACACCGAGAGCAATCCGGTGTTGCGCTTTGTCGATGGAAAGAATAATTGTCTCTACTTCCTGGCCTTTACGGAATACTTCGCGGGGATGATAGATGCGCTTTGTCCAGCTAATATCTGAGATATGCACCAATCCGTCGATACCTTCTTCGATCTCAACGAAGGCTCCAAAAGCGGTAAGGCTCTTCACTTTACGTTTCAGGACGGTTCCGATGGGATAGCGATCTTCAATAGTGAGCCAGGGATTGGGATCCATCTGTTTCATGCCCAGAGAGATACGTTTGTTCTCCTTGTCCAGTTCCAATACGATGGCATTGATGGTGTCACCGTTTTTGAGGATTTTGCGGGCATCAGTAATCTTTTTTGTCCAGCTCATTTCGCTGATGTGGACCAAACCTTCCACGCCGGGTTCCAGTTCCACAAAAGCACCGAAACTCTTCACGCTTACCACTTTACCGGTGATACGGGTACCTTCAGGATATTTGATTTCGATGTTTTCCCACGGATGTGGTACCAATTGTTTCAGTCCCAGAGATATTTTATTACTTTCAGGATCAAAATTGATCACTTTCACTTTTACTTTGTCGCCTATGGCAAGCATTTCTGAAGGGTGATTCAGCTTGCCCCAGGACATATCGGTAAGATGCAGAAGACCGTCAATACCGCCCAGATCTATGAAGGCGCCGTATTGGGTGATGTTTTTCACTTCACCTTCCAATTCAGAATCGATCTCGATCTTGCTGAGTAATTCTTCGCGTTTATGCGCTGCTTCTTCTTCCATTACAGCACGACGGGAAAGAATGATATTGCTGTGTTCTTCATCCAGATTCACTACTTTGAACTGCAATTCTTTTCCGATAAACTGATCAAGATTGGGTATTGGTTTCAGAGACATCTGGCTACCGGGAAGGAAACCTTCGATGCCATATACCTCTACGATCATTCCGCCTTTTACACGACGACGAATGATGCCTGGTATGGCATTTCCTTCTTCGTTGGCTTTCTTGATGCGTTCGATGTTTTCCTGGTAATCAGCTTTCTTTTTGGAAAGCTGCAAACGGCCGTCACCACTCTCGATCTTGTTGATGTAGACTCTGATAGTGCTATACTTCTCAGGTGGTCCGCTATAGGCAAATTCGGAGATCTGGATTACTCCTTCACTTTTGAAGCCGATGTCTACCCGGACTTCCTTATCAGAAACATCCACGATAGTACCTTCAATGATCTCGCCCACTTTAAAATTTGAGAATGATTCCTCATACATGCTCAGCATGTCTTCATGTTCCATCTCTTCAGGGCTGAGAGTTTCGTGTGTTTCTTCCTCTGCAGGAGCCGATACCTCTGCACTCATATCTGCATCAGACTCAGTTTTCTGATCAGCTTCCGGTTCTGTTTCATGAACTGTTTCTAACTCAGTTTCCTCAACTTCACTTTCTTCTGCTTCAGGGGTTGATTCTTCTTTTCTCGGCTCTTCTTTGTTTTCGAGCACAGTTTCTACTTCCGTTGATTTCGACGCTGTGTCTTCTCCTTCGAGTATGATCTCGGGATCGACTGGGTTTTGATCATGATTTAACATGATTCCTCCTTAAACAAGGGGATGTTCTGAATACCGGTTGCCGGGCATTCTTCCCCATTTATTTTCATAATTTTATTGTATACTTCCACGATCTGCGCTTCAGGGGTACTGGCTCCGGCACAAAGGCCGATTCTAGCTTTGTCCACAAAGATCTCCGGTGTCAATTCAGCTCCGGTCTCGATGTGTATAGTGGGGCAATATTCGGAACAAAGCCTGGCCAGCATTTTGGTATTGGAGCTATGTTTGCCACCGATTACTACCATAATGTCGCTTTCTTTGGCCAGTTCGGCGCCGGCAATCTGTCGCTGCCCGGTAGCCAGACAGATAGTGTTGTGTACTTTCAGATCCATCACTTTGGGCAGCAAGCTCGATACCAGATTGATCAAATGTTCGAGTTTCTGTGTAGTTTGAGATATCACACAGAGACGTTTTGCCATTACCGGAGCCAATTCTTCGTTGGGACTCACGACTACGGTATCCGAGTTGCCATAGCTTTTCATACCGATCACTTCCGGGTGACAAGGATCCCCAAGTATTATAACAGGGTATCCCTCGGCATTGGCTTGCTTTATCAAGTCATGAGTCTTGCTTACATAAGGGCATGTGGCATCGATTATTGTGTTTCCCTGTTTCACAAGTACATTGTATTCTTCTTTGCTGATGCCGTGAGAGCGTATGATCACTACACTATTATGTAATTCCTGGGCAGCACTCGCGACCCTTAGTCCCTTGGCTCTGAGCTCTTGTACAAACTGCGGATTGTGGATTAACTCGCCCAGACTATATACTTCTTCACCTTTCTGAACCGCGTCCATGGCCAGTTGAATTGCTCGCCGCACTCCAAAACAGAAACCGGAATAACGAGCTAATCTTATCTGCATAACTCATCCATGCGCTGCAGATAGTGTTCATACAGCAAGTTTACTTGCCCCTCGATAGTGAGAGATCCGGTATCAATACGGATGGAGTCCTCAGCTGGGATCAAAGGCGCCAAAGACCGGGAGCTGTCTGCTTTATCCCGTTCTTCAAGCTCTTGCAAAACAGTTTTATAATCCGGCTTAAGGCCGTTTTCTTTCAGTTCCAGGTAGCGTCTTTCCGCCCTAATCTCTACGGGAGCAATTATGAAGAACTTCAGTTCCGCGTCGGGAAAGACCACGGTTCCAATGTCCCTACCATCCAAGATCACTCCACCCTTTTCTCCCAGTTTCCGTTGCAGATCCACCATTTTTTCTCGAACAGCTCTTTTCGCTGAGATGGCAGAAGCAAGGCGAGAGATGTCTGGCTCGCGGATTGCTTGGGATACGTCTTGATGGTTCAGATAGGTGCGATTGCCATTTTCATCGTATTGGATTACGACTTGGATAGAGTTCATTAAAGTAGCTATTGCATCAGTATCTTCAAGATCAATATCGCTTTGCTTTGCGGCCAGAGCACAGGCGCGATACATGGCACCCGTATCCAGGTAAACATAGCCCAGTTTGCGAGCTAAAAGCTTTGCGGCGGTACTCTTACCAGAGGCAGCAGGTCCGTCGATAGCGATAATAATTTGTCTCATATCCAATACTAATCTCCATGTTACACCATTTTTTTAGCATGGCTATGAGTCAATATATTTTTTCTCTTTACACTATTTTATTTCCGGAATCGCTTATTTCTCGGACCAGCTTTTATCGCGCAAGCCACCTTCAAACGCAGAATAAAGCACCGGAATCACTACCAGAGTGATTAAGGTTGAACTGAGCAATCCACCCACAACAGCTCTGGCCAGGGGAGCTTGAGTTTCGCTGCCCTCCCCCATTCCGATTGCCATGGGCAGTAAACCCAGAACGGTTGAAAGTGCTGTCATTAAAATCGGACGCAAACGTCTTCTGCCTGCTTCTTCGATTGCCTCACGCAATTTCATATTGTCGTGTTCTCTCAGTTGATTCGTCGTATTCACCAAAAGGATGGCGTTATTCACCACAATCCCCGCCAGCATGATGATACCGATGTAGGTTTGGATATTGAAGGTAGTGCCGGTAATAAAGAGGATCAAGCTAACTCCAATGAGGGCAAAAGGTACGGAGAACATTACGATGAAGGGATCGCGAATGGATTCAAACTGACTGGCCATCACCATATAGATTAACACCAAAGCGAGAATGATCCCTATGAACAGCTCCCGGAAGGACTCTTGCTGTTCTTTGTAATCCCCCACGATCTCCACAGAAAAACCGATCGGGACGGGAATCTCATCCAGCCTGTTCTGTATGTCGCCAATAACCGCGGAGAGATTTCTTCCACTGATATTTGCGGAAACGTCGATCATGCGCTCTTGATTTACTCGTTCTATCACCGTAGAACTCTCACCGCTTTGAGTGCTCACCACATTTCTAAGTACTATGGGAACTCCATCTGAATTGCTCACACTGAGGTCGAGCAGTTCTTTGATTGGCATTTGGTCAGCATCTTTTACTTGCACCATGATAGGATACTCTTTGCCATGATCCAGATAATCTCCGGCACTCCTCCCGGAAAGCACTGTTTCAAGGGTTGCGGATATCTGTTGCACACTCATGCCCAGTTCCGCAGCCTTGACTCTATCGATAATCACCAGATCTTCCGGAGCTCCGGCAGTACGGCTCAGATTCACATCCGTAATGCCATCGACACTCTCCACATGTTGCATGATAATTCCCGCCAGGCGATAGGCTTCATCCATTTCGTGGCCACGCACTTGAATCTCGATGCGACCACCGCCGCCACCCATAACCCTGGTAAGACGGTTGTTACTGACGGCAAACACCCGCACTCTGGTTCCGGGGATAGCTCCCAATCGAGCGCGAATCTCATCAGCTATTTGCTGATCACTGCGAGCTCGGTCTGATTTACTTAAAAGGCTGATGCGCAAAGAGCCGGTATTGGAGGAGCCCCAACCCCCACCACCGGCAGATGCTACGATACTGGTGATTTCAGGCATATCTTTGATGCGTGATTCGGCTTCCAGCATTTTTTGATCTACCAGTTCCAGTTTGGTTCCGGCTACCATATCCAGACTTACACGCACTTCACCTTCATCACTCATCGGCATCAATTCAGAATCGATTGACCGGGTAAGCACGAATGCCGCTAGCAGCAACAGTAAAGCAATGAGCGCAGTCTTTCCTCTATTGTCCAGTGCAGCAGCCAATAGCTTTTTATAGAACAATTCAATAGTGCTTAGAATCTTTCCAATGGCAAAATACAATCTCGCGGTGAGCCGTTTTGACTTCGGATCCGGTTCTGCGCTAACCTTGATCAATCTACTTGATAGCATCGGCACCAGTGTGAGCGCAGTAGCCAGTGAACATATCAGGGCAAAAACCACCACAAAGGCCAGTTGCTGAAACATGATCCCACTCATGCCCCGCATAAACAGCAGGGGAAGGAATACGACGATGGAGGTGAGTGTACTGGCCAGTATGGGAGAACCTACTTCATTAGCCCCCTCGATGGCCGCCTGTTTGGATTCCTTGCCCATTTCCCTGTGCCGGAATATATTCTCCATCACTACGATGGAATTGTCCAAAAGCTGGCCAACACCCAATGCCAAAGCACCTATAGTCATCAGATTCAGAGTAAATCCATTGAAATACAGCAAACCGAAGGTAGCCATAATCGAGATTGGTATTGCAGTCGATATAACCGTGGTGCTCTTGAGATTGCGCAAGAAAAAAAGCAAAATGAGCACAGCTAGAATGCCACCCAGCAGTGCAGAAAGACTTACATTGTTGATGGATTGCTTAATGAATACAGAGCTGTCCATCAGGGGGATAATATTGATCTGGGGGATGCTGCGGTTGATCTGAACCACCTCATCCAAAACCCCCTGCACCACCTTCACAGTATTGGTTCCGGATTGTTTATTGATGGCTATCTGAATGCCGTTTTGCCCATTTATGCGAACAATGCGGGTTACTTTTGATGCAGTATCCAGTATCTCAGCGATGTCTTTGAGGGCGACTACAGATCCGCCCCGTCGGACTATAATTGTGTTCTTCAGCTCTTCCAGGTTTTCAAATACTCCGGGGACTCTGATGGTAATCTGATGATTTCCCCGATAGATGTTTCCCGTAGGTTGATTGATGTTTGCCGCTCGCACGCTGCTAATCACTTGATCGAGGGGTATCCTCAAAGCATTCATCTTCAACGGATCAATATTGATGTGGATTTCCCTGCTCCTGCCGCCCCAGATGCTGACGCTGGCCACACCATCAACTCTTTCCAAGCGATAGCTGACCTGTTCTTCCAATATTCTACGCAATTCCAATACATCCAGGTCGCTGGTGACACCCATCATAATAACTGGGGTGGCAGACATATCATACTTACGCAGTGAAGGCCGGCTTGCTTCATCCGGCAAGCGAGAGATAATTCGGTCCAGCCGGTCGCGAATATCATTTGAGGCTGCTTCCAGATCGGTGCCCCAACTGAAGCTTACCTGCACATTGCTACTACCTTCGGTAGAGCGTGAAGATATTTCCTGAACCCCCGGCACTGCGGCCAAAGCTTCTTCGATCGGCCTGGTAACCAGTTCCTCCATGGTGAGTGGCGATGCTTTGGAATAACTGGTGGAAACACTGATGGTAGGTGAGGTTACATCAGGCATAAGGTCTATCGGCAAGCGGGAAAGCGCGACAGCGCCCAGAATGATAACGATCATGCTGACCATGATCGTCAAAACCGGTCTTCCTACCGCGACTTGCGATATCTTCACTTTTCACCTCGACCCTGAACTGTAACCTTCCTGCCGTCATCCAACATATCCTGACCCAATACAACCACCTCCCCACTAAGAGGAGGATCCACGATTTCCACATGTCCTTGTGAAGAGATCCCGGTCTTTACCGCAATGAAGTTTACCGTAGCGCTTTCGGGATCATGCAGAAATACACCCTGCTCACCCCTGAGTTTACTGAGTGCTCGTTCATCGACAGCCTGCACACCGGCTTTTGTTTGGAAACTAATGGCCACCCGTACAAACATGCCGGGTTTCAGCATCGCCTGGATATTGGGCACCTCTATCTCGATACGCGCCTGACGAGAAGATTCCTGTAACACCGGTGCAATCCGCAATACTTTGCCTGTGAAGCTTTGATCGGGATAAGAATCGCTATATATTGTGGCGTTCTGACCGATTTTTACACGGTTATAATCCTGCTCAATTACATCGAGCACGGCAATAACACTGCTGATGTCCATCAAGGAAACAATCGGCGTCCCTGCGGATAGCTGAGAGCCTTCTTCTGCAAAACGTTCTCCAATAACCCTGTATTCTGCGTCATCGGACCAATCCGCGGTAATTTTGGCAAAGGAAAGCTGTAATTCCGCTGTATTCAGCGCTGCCAATGCGCTATTTAGAGTTGCTTTGGCAATGCTATCCTGAGCCAGAGCACCGGCATACTGGCTATTGGCATGGTCAAACTCACTTTGGGATATGTACGATCTTTCAACTAGCTCACGCGTTCGCTCCAATTCTGTGAAGGCAAGTTCCAAGCTTAGTTCTGCCTGTCCCGCATTTGCCCTCGCCACTTCCACAGCCGCATTGGCTCGCAGATATTCCTGTTGCATCAACCGATCATCAAGCTGAGCCAGCAAATCTCCCTTGCGTACTCTCTGTCCGATATTCACATGGAGTTTTTGCAACTGACCAGACACTTTGGGGGCAACTAAGAATTTGTGTTTTGCTTCCAAACTTCCGCTAAAAGTGGAACGTTCCACCATATCCCTGATTTCTACAGGTGCCAGCTCCACCGGAATTGCTTGCATCATTCCGCCGGGTCTTCGCTGATTGTCTCCGGCTTCAGGTTTGGCAACCACTACTTTCCAGATTACTATCGCTAGTATGATGATCAGGATGATCCATATCCATCTATGTTTCATAACTTGTTACTCCAATGCAATTTGCCTTCCTCATAGAATAAATACTCACAGACGGGGGCATAAAATAGCGCAAGCTTTATCCAGTCAAGAAAAAATCGCCATAATCGATATAGAGCTACTTCTTCCTCATCCGCATAATAATGATTACAGGATAATACGAAATAGCATTTATTTAGCTTTTTGAAGGTAAAGCACAAATTCCGTGCCTTTTTGCTCCTCACTGTTTATCTCATAATCCACACCCAAAATCTTGAGATATCCCAGGCACAAACGTAGACCCATGCCCATGCCCATTTCATGACCGGTTCCCTCCTTGGCCTTTGATCCTTCTTTCAGCAAACTAGCCACTTCATTTTGGGTCATGCCAATTCCGTGGTCGCGTATTCTTAGCTCCAAGTTCTTTGCGCGCTGTTCGCAGGTGATTTCGATGCGAGTTCCGGGTTGGCTGAATTTGATGGCATTACTTATGATGTTGCGCAATACGATCTTAAGAATGTTCGGTTCGGTGTGAGACTTGATATTCTCCGGCTCACAAAGCAAATTCACTTGAATCTCCTTTTGCTGAGTATGACCGCGGAAGAATTTGATTATCTGTTCCAAGAGTGATTGCACCGATACATTTTGCTTCAGGCGGTCCACATCCTTTCTGAAACTACGGGATTCGATCCACACCATCATTTCAGCCAGCAAATCCGTGACTGCTTCCAGATTGTCTTTCACATGACTGATCAATGAATGAGTAGCTTCTTTTCCCACACTGCCATCCAGAATCATATCCAAAGCCGCAGCGCTGTTTGCAGCAGGACCTCGCACATCATGAGACAAGATTGAGATCAAGCGATTGAGCATCGAAAACGATGCCTCCAATTCCCGATTACTCTTTACTAATTGTGTAGTTTGTTTTTTTATAAGTTTGTTGGATTTTTCCAATTCTTCATTCTTTCTGCGGTACGATTCTTTTTGCTCTTCGATTTTGTTGCGCAGGTATTCCGCTTCCTGTTTGGAGATCATCCTTTCGGAGATATCACTGTACTGTTCTTCTTGAAGCTTCAGAAGCTCGGTCATCCCCTCACTGGCGCTTTTGTAATCCCCAATAGCCTTTTGATATTCATTCAGCAGCTTGCGTTTGTTTATTTTCAATTGTAATACATCGGTTTCTTTACTAAGAGCATCCGCTTCTTGCAGATGTTTGTAGGCTTCCTCATATTTTTTCTGCTTCATCAACAAAGTGCTTAAATTCAAAAGCATCGCCGTGTAACCGATTACGTCAGTTTCCGGATTGACAATGGATAGCGCTTCGTCCAGGTACTCTTTAGCCTCATCCAAACGCCCAAGTTTCAAACAAACGGACGACATTGTACTGAGTGTATCGGCATTGTAGGAGCATCCATAGTAAGACTTGCTGATTATCAGAGATTTCTTAGCGCATTCATAGGACTCTTCGTATTTTCGGATGTCCGCGTATAAACGCGCCAAATTGCCATACACATAGCTTTGATATGGTTTGTTGTCCGAGGAGATGGAAATCTCCAAAGCTTTGTTATAGGCATCAAGAGCTTTGTCAAAACTTCTTAGGGGACCGTAGGCATTGCCCAAATTAATATAGGCGGACACCATTTCATCCGGGCCGGCATTTTGATGTTCAAATACTTCCAGCAGTTCATAGCATAGATCCACCGCCTTGATGAACTGCTTTGAAAAGCCATAAGCCACTACCAAATTGTTAGCAATTGCCGACCATCTTTCTTGATGCTTGTCCAATTGCCCCAACATCTCTTCCCAGATATTGATGGCTTTCTGATGGTCTCCCCGCATCGAATATGTGATAGCCAGAGTGGATTGAACATGTAACACTTCATCAGGAGCATTAAGGCTTTCCGCTATATCCATTGCCCGTTGTAATACTTCCGTCGCAGCCCGGGTATCCTTGCCATTAATGTGATAGCGCGCCAAACCGATCATGGTGTTGATCTGTAAGGATTCGTTTTTTTTGAAATCTGTATTGGAAAGGTAGTCTTCCACCTCTTCAATAATCTCTACGGCCCGTGCCCGTTCGGCTTTGACAAGCTCATCAAGTATACCGAATATATATGATGCTTTCTTGTTTGTTAGTTTGTTCTTCATATTGTTTCACCTGTATACCAAGTTAAGTAGACACAGGGATTAGTCAATCTCTTTTTTTTGTAGTTTTGAAATTTGTATATATTTGTACTTAGCTGTGTAATCAATATGGAATGAAATAAATATGTACAAGATGGCATCAATTTATCTGCATGCTCGTTATGTATGATCTCTGCCGTCCAAAATCAATGAGTGTCCTCCTTACGTACTGTACTCAATCGCCTTTTCATCGGGTTGCAAAGCGTTTCTTGCATATATGTCTGCAAGAAACAATCCTGCTATATATATCCGGCAGACACTTGCAAGCCACAGGCACGATTCTTGCGCCTGGCACAATGACTGTTCAGGAGGATTATAATGGACATTTCCGCAAGAACATAATCGATAAGAGCGATCTACGGTTGTTGCTCCCTATGCGCTATAGTTGTGCTACCGACATTATCAAGCATAATCAAGATGTCTAACCGGGTAAAATGGGCTTTAATCAGCTGCAAAAGTGAAGCATGCCAGGAGCCAGGATAAGGCTTGAGAGCAAATGCGCCAGTCAATCACACACACAAAGTGCTAAACTAAACATTATTAAGGTATCCATTAATTATATTGAAGATTTACCTTGACATCATTAAAGATATTTGAAATATGACACCATAGACAGGAGATACAATATGCATTTAGTAAATTGTCCGGTGTGTAAAAGCGAATTAAAGATTCGCAAATACCATTGTCCCAACTGCGATATCAGCATCGAAGGGAGCTTCAGCCGCTCCTGGCTGGAAGGTCTTTCGGCCTCCCAGCTGGAATTTATCAAGCTCTTTCTTCTGGTGCAGGGAAACTTAAAAGAATTGCAAAAGCGCTTGGGGATATCGTATCCCACCATCAAGAACAGAATTGCAGACATCAACAAGATAATAGTTCAAAACTATGCTCCCGCCGAGGATTATGAAGATATTCTGGCGGATCTGGAAGAAGGCTTTATCAGCGTGGAAGAAGCCTTAAACATGATAAACAAGAGGAGAGAGAAATGAATAAGATCACGATTTCCGAAAAGAGATGGTCTTATGACGGCCTAAACAAGATCATCCTAAACAATGAGATGATACCACTCAGAATTGAAGGATCCACGGATAAGGACATCGTTATGGAAGGTGATATCAGCTTTGATATCGATATCGATACCGGTGACCTTGATATCCTGGACTACATCGAGGATAGCTATGAAGATGGTGTTTTCAGCTTGAATCTATTGGAATTGCCAGGCAAGCAGAGTAAGCTCAAATCTGTTCAGCTCAGCCTTCAGCTTCCCGCAGATGTATTTGTAGAAGTGTTTTCCGCCAGCTTTCCGCTTAGCATTACCGGATTGATGAATCAGTCCAAAATACTTACGGATAACGCTCCGATTTCACTGTCAAACAGTGAAGGTGATTTGCATATAGAAAGCGAGAATGGGCCGGTAAGAATCCGGCACTATCAAGGCAGTATATATGCAAAGATGGAAAACGGACCGATATCTGCTGAGGACATCAGCGGAGCCGGCTTGCACATCGAAAGTCAAAACGGACCCATCAAGATGCGTTTTGCCGGTTTTGGCGCAGTGGAGATCAAAACCGAAAATGGCCCAATTCATTATGAAACCCTGCCCGTGGAAGATGCGAAGATGAGATTCATCACCGAGAACGGTATCGTGCATTTGGTACTTCCCCTACGATACAGTTTCAAGCTGGAAGCAGAAAGTGAAAGTGGCAGGCTAAAATCCAAGCTGGACGCGAAAGTGAGCGAAGAAGATAAGACCTTCCGCGTAGAAAACCTCTATGATGAGGATGAACCGGCTCATATCAAGATAGAAACCGAGAATGGTTTGATCAAACTTTCCAGCGATGGACACATCAATTTGGACTATATCAAATCAAAGATAGAACAAATGAAGGAAAAACTGAAGCAGGCAGCCACGGGTGAAGACAAGGAAAAGCTGAAAGAGCTGTTGAATAAACTCTCTGATTATCTTTCCCGAGCGGCAAAATCCATCAATGAAGAAGCGATCCGAAACAAAGTGAATGAAGCTATTGATAAGATGAAGGCGGCGATTAGTGACTTTGATTTTGAAGAAACCAAGGCAAGCGTGAATCTCAAGGTGGAAGAGCTTAGTTCTGAGATTTACGATGGACTGAAAGATGGATTGCGCAACGTTAAAGCAGAATTTGATGGTCTGAAATATGAGCATCTGAATGCAGATTCTTTGAAGGAATACATCAGCAAAGTAGTGAATTCTCCATTGATCAAGCCCTATCTGGGCGCGGAAAAAAAGAAAGCGGAAAAAGAAGAAATCGCGGAACGCAGTCGCTTGAAAATATTGGACATGCTGGAAAAAGGTAAGATCACCAGTGAGGAGGCAGAACGCTTGTTGAAAGCCATTGCCAAAGAATAATCTTGACAGCAATTCCAGCACGAAAATTGTTGCAAAACACGGTCGGGATGTAGCGCAGTCCGGTTAGCGCGCTCGGTTCGGGACCGAGAAGTCGGAGGTTCAAATCCTCTCATCCCGACCATTGTGTTTTTTGCACCCATGTTCTTTGCGCACACCATTAACCAGTCCCCCTACACAACCGTTTGTGGTCTCACGGCAAAATGGCAACCCGGACTGGATGTTTTTGTATATAGATCATTCCGGAGCCCGTTCGAACTGATCACTGTGTCCTAAATCCCTCAAGCAATATTGACAGGTTATGAAATCCATGCCGGAACAAAAGCAAAAGTTCAGTTATTACCTAAAACTGCTATATCCTTTCATCAAAAAGGATAAGGGGCTTCTATTCTTTGGTCTTTTTGCCATGTTGGTTACATCCGCACTACGTCTGGTGGATCCCCTTATACTAGCCCTGATCATAGATAAAAGCATCCCCAATCAGGATTTATCTGAGATGCTGCGGTATGGATTTATGTTCATCGGCGTAGTATTGATATCCGGCTTGCTGTCTTACTTGCAGATAGTGTTACTCAGCCGTTTGGGAATCAAGATAATCACTCAGTTCAAAGGCAAGGTATTCAGCCATTTGTTGAAGCTGCCGGTGGGCTGGTTCAACAAACAGCCGGTGGGTGAGCTCATTGCCAGGGTGGAAAGTGATAGCGAGCGCGTAAAAGTGCTCTTTTCTGATCTGTCTATTACTATCATAGGCAATCTGCTTTTCTTTGTGGGTGTTTTTATCGTTTTACTGTATCGGGATTGGAAGACTACATCAATCATTCTGCCCATCATAGCAATCAGCATCATCGCTTATTCTGTGCTGTTCCGCTATATATCAAGTTTCTTCCGACAAATCCGCGAGAAATATGCCATCGTTTCCGCAAAGATAACCGATTACGTGCAGGGCATGCAGATGATTCAGGCCCTGAATCAGGAACAGCGGGTGATCGAGGATCTCAGACGCGCTTCCAAAGACAAACAGCGTACCGAGATCAAGACAAGTTTCATCGAATATGGTGCGCAGAGTTTCTTTATGTTTATCTTCAATGTAGTCTTTGTGGTAATCGTGATAATGCTGTCTGCACCAAAGATAATAGTGGGGACAGCTACTCTGGGGACATTGATCGTCTTTATCCAATACATCTACCGGATGATTTGGCCCTTGATGCACCTGAGCGAAAACGTGATGCAAATGCAGCGCAGCTTTGTATCCTTGAAGAGAATATTGGAACTCACGGCCCTGCAAACCGAGGATGAAACCTTTACGGGGACACAAGTACCGGCTTTTGAGCATGAGATACGTTTCGAAAATGTGAGCTTTGCCTACGAGGGAGAAGATTGGGTTCTCAAAGACGTATCTTTCAGCATCCCCAAGGGCAAAAAGATAGCTCTGGTGGGCCCATCCGGTAGCGGAAAATCTACCACTATCAGTCTGCTTTGCGGATTTTATCATGTTCAAAAAGGCAGTGTGCTGGTAGATGGAAGTCCTCTCCGCGGTTTGGATTTCCGGGCCTGGCGCCGGAATATTGGCCTAATTTTGCAAGATATCTACCTCTTCCCCGGCCCCATCCTGGAAAACGTGCGTGTTTACAATGATAATGTAGATGTGGATGTTGTTCGGAATGCCATTTCCGTGGTGCAACTGGATGACTTTATCAAAGCCCTGCCGGATGGCCTGGATACCGAGCTGGCAGAGCGCGGACAAAACGTGTCACAAGGTGAAAAGCAACTCATTTCTTTTGCCCGGGCTTTGGCATTTGATTCCGAGATCATCATTATGGATGAGGCAACTGCCTCCATAGATCCACAGACAGAAGCGCGTATCCAGCGTACGATGAACAGCGTTTTTGGGGGCAAAACCATGGTGATCGTGGCTCATAGGCTTACATCGGTGCTGGACGCGGACGAAATCCTTTATTTTAGTGAAGGTCGCATCACCGCCCGTGGCAACCATCAAACACTGCTGCGGGAAAGCGAGGACTACCGTAAGTTAGTAGAACTTCAGCTTTTGGGAGGCAAGGATGAATAAGCACATCAAATGGATCCTGAAGCAGTATAAAGCACAGATCTGGTTCGTACTGATCATGATAGTGTTTACCCTGCTTTCGTCTGCAGTTTCCATAGCCTACCCCTATGCTTTCAAACGTATGATTGACCTGCTGAGGGACATCCTCGCTGATCCATCCAGGTATCCTGCTCCGATGGTGGAAGTAAATAAGGTACTGATGTTTTTCCTGGCCATCGGTGCCGCGCAGTTTTTCACCGGATTTTATCCCTGCATCCGAGCTTGGGTAAATCTGCGCTTTGAACACAGTCTGAGAATGCTGTATTTTGGTTTTGTAAGCCACAAGGATTTCCGGTTTTTCCAAAAATTCCGTACCGGAGACATCGTAACCAGATTGACGGATGATCTATCGGATTTCCCAAAGATATCTTGGTTTTTGGGCAGTGGCATCTTTCGTGCTTTCAATTCCTTTTCCATGATTCTGTTTTCGCTGATTGTGATGTTCAGCATCAATGTGAAGCTTACATTACTATCGATTGCCCCGCTGCCTTTGATGATGGTAGTTTTTTACTTCACCAGCGAGAAACTCTATACGAATTTCGAGCGTAATCAAAGAGCTATCTCCAATATCAACAGTCAATTGGAAATGAGCTTTTCGGGTATTCGCATAGTGAAATCCTTTGTGAGCGAAGAGAAATACAACCGCTTCTTTGACGTGGCTCTGGCCAGACGCTTTGATACCGAGATGAGTGTGGTGAAACTGAATGCCGTGCTATCCCTGATCTATCAGTATATAGATTATTTCGCCCAGATCGGTGTGATAATGTTTGGTGGCTGGATGGCGGTGAAGGGAGAGATCACCGTGGGTACTTTTTTCCTGTTCTATACCTATCTTTCCATGATGATCTATCCGCTTCTGGATCTGCCTCAACTCTTTGTCTCCGGAAAGCAAGCCTTCGTGAACATCGACCGCCTGGAAGAGATGAAAGCGCATCCTACATTCAACAAAGCCGAAGACACAGGCCGAAGAGTTGACGACTTTCATGGCTTGAGTTTCGACCAAGTAAACTGCAGTTATCCCGAAAAGGATCGAAGCATCATCAAAGATGTATCTTTTGAGCTGAAACAGGGTGAAAGGATGTTGATCCTGGGCGCAACCGGTAGCGGCAAGACCACAATCGCAAACCTGATCTTAGGGCTGGTGAAACCAGACTCGGGCCATATATCATTCAACGGAATAGACTTGGAAGAGATCAATATACGTACTCTGAGAGATGTGGTGGCCTATGTGCCTCAAGAACCGTCCCTATTTAGCGGCAGCATCAAGGAAAACATCCTGATGGGCAATGAAGGCGCTTCCGATATCGAGTATCAAACCGCGCTGAAGGCAGCCCAACTGGAAGACGAAGTCACCCAATTCCCCAAGGGAGACGCCAGTCCCGTAGGACAGCGTGGTCTGAGTGTATCCGGAGGACAAAAACAGCGCATCACTATCGCCCGTGCTTTGATAAAACGCCCGCGACTTTTGATATTGGACGATATCACTGCGTCGCTGGATGCGGAAAATGAAGAAAAACTATGGCAGGCGATCAACCGTGACTACCCAAATATCGGTGCCATAGTGATCTCGCATCGGCTATCCACCCTGCGCTATGTGGACAGCGTTCTATATATAGATTCCCGTGGTAAAGCGCACAAAGGCAGCCATGACGAATTGGTCTTCAAAAACAAAGACTATCACGACTTCCTGCACGAGCATCTGAAGAAATAGTCTCTGTTGCTCTTCTACTGTCGGCCAGATACATGGGATTAGCATTGATTTCAGTGAATTGAACAATAATATATCGATTGGTTTTTAGCTCTTGCATCAGAAGTATTGGTGTAAGTATTTGAAAATAACGATATAGACCCGAGTGCTTGGTATCCAAAAAGAATAGCTGCAGCAGCGATTCTGATTGACAAAAAAGATGTGTGTACTTATTATGGTTCAAATGTGAAATTACTGGAGATAATGTGCTATGAACGACCAGCTGCAAGATCTTTTGAGCAAAGTTTATGAAGAAGGCGTGGGAAAAGCCAATGCCGAAGCAGAAAAGATATTGGAAAAAGCCAAAGCGGATGCCGAAAAAATGCTTTCCGAAGCAAAGAGCAAAGCTGAGGTAACTGTAGCCGACGCTGAAAAGAAAGCCGCCGAGATGAAAAAGAACACTGAAGGGGATCTGAAGATGGCTTCAAATCATACTATCAGTGCTCTGAAGCAAAAGATTATCGATCTGGTGCTATCCGCTAGTATCGATAAAGGCACCGGGATGAGCTTTGAAGATCCTGATTTTGTAAAAGGCTTGATCCGTGAAGCACTTGCAGGATGGAAGCAAGATGCTTCTCTGTCCATCGCCGAGGCTCTGCAAAGCAAGCTTGATGATGGTTTTGTGTCTTCTCTCAAATCGGCTTTCAACAGCGATCTGAAGATTGATTTTTCTCCGCAGATTAAAGCAGGCTTTAGCATCTCTCCCCAAGATGGCAGCTACAAGCTCAGCTTTTCTGATCAAGATTTTGCCGAACTTTTCAAAAGCTATTTAAGGCCCCGCACTGCCAAAATCCTCTTTGAAAGCTGATTATGGCAAAGCAATACTACTATTTTATCGCCGGATTGCCATCCATCTCTATGGACGACAGCAAACTGGTCTATAACCCCGTTCAGTTTCGGGATGAAGCGAAAGCCCAGCTCAGCGAGGAAGATTTTAAGCTGATACAGGTCTTGCATCTACCCGAAGACATTGCCAACCTGTTGAAAACCATATATAAAAAGGAACAGGCCCTCAATCCGGAAGGCTTGTATTCCAAAGAGTTTTGGGAAGAATTCATTGCTTTTGTAAAGCACAGTTTGGACAGCATCAATCTGGAAACGCCTTCTGAATACCGGTCTTTACCGCCATTTGTAAAGGAAACAGCCGCAGAATTGCTGCAGATGGAAGATCTCCCTACTTTTCCGCTTGCCGAGCACAGGATACTCAGTCGATTATTCAGTTACTGTGCGCATCATTCCAATCGTTTCATCAGAGAATGGTTTGAATTGGAATGCAATATCAGGAACATCCTGGCGGCAATAAACGGTCGTAATCACGAGCTTGATTTTGCAAAATACCTGATAGGCGAAGACGATATCGTAAAGAATCTCACTCACAGCCATGCGGCAGATTTTGGCATGGGCAAAGAACATCCCCTCTTCGATTCGCTTCAGCGGATTTGGGAGCAGAACAATATCCTATACCGGGAACGGGGCTACGATGTCTTGCGCAGCAAGTGGATTGACGACCAGAACTTTTTCGATTTCTTCAATGTGGATCGCCTTTTGGGCTACTATAGCAAACTGCGCATAATCAACAGGTGGTTGAAAGCCGACGCAGAATTGGGCAAAGAAGTATTTCATGACACACTGAATAAGCTGGAAAACAGCTTTGAATTTCCTGAAGACTTTAACATAAAAAAATAATGCAGAAATAGAAGGTAACACGATGACCAAAGGTATAGTGAAAGCGATTATCGAAAACCTCGTGCAGGTGGAAGTATCGGGTCCGGTATCCCAAAACGAGATCTGTTACATCGATCTGGGCGGCGTAAAGCTGATGGCAGAAGTAATCAAAGTGCTGGGCAATGTGGCCTATACCCAGGTATTTGAAAGCACTCGCGGCTTGAGACCCGGTGATGTGGTAGAATTCACGGAGCATATGCTTGAAGTGAAGCTGGGACCCGGAATGCTCTCAAAAAACTATGATGGATTGCAGAACGATTTGAATAAGATGAAAGGCATTTTTCTCACTCGGGGAGAATACACCGATCCCCTTGATGAGGAAAGTACTTGGGAGTTCACGCCTATTGCCAAAACAGGAGATATGGTCTCCGGTGGAGACTGGCTGGGCAGTGTTCCCGAAACCTGGATATCGCACAAGATCATGGTTCCCTTTGGTCTGAACGGTGAGTACAAGGTAAAAACAATCGCCGAAAAAGGAACATACAAGATTACCGATACCATCGCTACGATCACGGATAAAGAAGGAAAAGACATCGAACTGAACATGATTCAGCGCTGGCCGGTTAAAGTTCCCATCAAAAGCTATGTGGAAAAACCCCGGCCCTACAAACTGATGGAAACCGGAGTTCGTACTCTGGATACCCTGAATCCAATGGTTGAAGGCGGAACCGGTTTTATTCCGGGTCCATTCGGCGCCGGCAAAACCGTGTTACAACATTCTATATCCAAAAACGCTGATGCGGATATGATCATTTTTGCCGCTTGCGGAGAGCGTGCCAATGAAGTGGTGGAAATGTTTGTAGAATTCCCCGAATTGGACGACCCCCGTACCGGGCGTAAACTGATGGAACGTACCATCATCATTTGTAATACTTCAAATATGCCGGTGGCTGCACGTGAAGCCTCAGTTTATACAGCCATGACCATCGGAGAATACTACCGTAATATGGGATTGAAAGTATTGTTACTGGCAGATTCAACCTCCCGTTGGGCTCAAGCTTTGCGTGAAATGAGCAACCGCATGGAAGAGCTTCCCGGTCCCGATGCCTTCCCCATGGATCTTCCCGCTATTGTATCAAGCTTTTATGCCAGAGCGGGATTTGTGCATCTCAGAAGTGGAGAAACGGGTTCGATCACCTTTATCGGGACAGTATCCCCCGCCGGTGGCAACTTGAAAGAACCGGTTACAGAATCCACGAAGAAAGCCGCTCGTTGCTTCTATGCTTTATCCCAAGCCCGCGCAGACAGCAAACGCTATCCCGCTGTGGATCCCATAGATTCTTACAGTAAATATTTGGAATATCCCGAAGTAATCGATTATCTGAACCAAAACGTACACCCTACCTGGGTGGAAGACGTTTTACACGCTAAAGACCTGCTCTTGCGCGGTCGTGAAGCCCAGGAACAGATAAACATCCTGGGAGATGACGGTGTACCGCTGTCTTATCACGATAAATATTGGAAAAGCGAGATGATGGATAGAGTAATCCTGCAACAAGACGGTTTTGACGCTGTGGATTCCTCGACCCCCATGCCGAGGCAGAAATTCATGCTGGAGCTGATTTTGGATATCTGTGCAAAGGACTTTGTCTTTGAATCCTACGATGAGGTTATGCCATACTTTGTGAAGCTGATAAACATCTGCAAACAGATGAACTATGTGGAATTTGACAGCGATAAGTTTAAGGGCTATGAAGAAGAGCTTCACAAAGCAGTTGATGAAAGGAGCGCGAAATAATGGCAACACAAGCATTTCAGAAGATTTATACCAAGCTAAACCAGATCACAAAAGCTACTTGTTCAGTTCATGCCACAGGCGTGGGAAATGAGGAACTCGCTACAGTATCCGGACGCCTGGCTCAGGTTGTAAAGATCGTTGACGACAATGTAACCCTTCAGATATACGCCGGTACCGAAGGCATCGGAACCGACGCCGAAGTGGTCTTCTTCGGTAAAGCTCCATCCCTGAAAGTGGGGACAGAGCTTGCTGGCAGATTTTTCAATGCCTATGGCGACCCCATTGATGGGGGTCCGGATGTGCAGGGCTCTGAGATCGAGATCGGCGGTCCCTCAGTTAACCCGGTTCGCCGCAAGCAACCTTCGGAGCTGATTGCCACAGGTATTGCCGGCATCGATCTCAATAACACATTGGTTACCGGACAAAAAATTCCCTTTTTTGCGGATCCAGATCAGCCATATAACGAAGTGATGGCGATGGTTGCCCTTCGCGCTCAAAGTGACAAAATCATCCTAGGTGGTATGGGGCTGTCGAACGACGACTATCTCTTTTACAAAAACACTTTCGAAAACGCCGGTGTGATAGACCGTATCATCTCTTTTGTAAACATCACCGAAGATCCAACCGTTGAACGCTTGTTGGTGCCCAATATGGCACTTACTGCCGCGGAATACTTTGCTACCGAACACAATGAAAAAGTGTTGGTTTTGCTTACAGATATGACTCTATATTGCGATGCTTTGAGTATAGTATCGAACCGTATGGATCAGATTCCTTCCAAAGACTCCATGCCCGGCTCCCTTTATAGTGATCTGGCAAAGCTCTACGAAAAAGCGGTACAATTCCCCGGGGGAGGTTCGATCACGATTATAGCCGTAACTACTCTTTCCGGCGGAGATATCACACATGCCATTCCGGATAACACCGGTTATATCACTGAAGGACAGCTGTTCTTGAAACGTGATACCGATATCTCAAAGACTATCGTGGATCCCTTCCGTTCTCTTTCTCGTCTGAAACAACTTGTGATCGGCAAGAAAACACGCGACGACCATCCCCAAGTGATGAACACCGCTGTCCGGCTCTATGCGGATGCCGCCAATGCCAAGACGAAGCTGGAAAACGGCTTTGACCTTTCGGATTATGACGAGCGCGTATTAGAATTTGCCAAAGAATACTCAAATGATATCCTAGCCATAGATGTAAATATAGATACAGATACTATGCTGGATACGGCATGGACTCTGTTCCAGCGCTATTTTAACAAGCAAGAGATTGGCATTAAAGACGAACTCATGAATATCCACTGGAAGAAGGCATGAATCTGAAATTTCAATACAACAAAATCTCTCAGCTACAGCTGATCAAACAGCTGGGAGTAAGGCAGAAAGCCTTGCCGACTTTGAAGAACAAGGAATCTGCCCTACGCGTGGAAGTAAAGAAAGCCCGCGATAAAGCTTCGGAACTGGACGAAAATATCCGCCAGCGAACCCAAGAACTGGATGTATTCATGAAATTGTGGAGCGAATTTGATCCTGATCTGATATCGGTAAAAGATGTTCAGATCAAAACCCGCAAGATAGCCGGTGTAAAGACTCCCCTTTTGGAAGACATAAGCTACCATATCAAAGACTTCAATCTATTCACCGCGCCCAGTTGGTATCTGGATGGTTTAGTGCTATTGAAGGAGCTCTCCCGCCTCCAGATAGAGCGCGAGTTTTTCCTGAGAAAGATGCACATTTTGGAACAGGTAAGAAAAAAGACTACTCAAAAAGTAAATCTCTATGAAAAAGTACAAATACCGGCTTTTGAAGAGAGTATTCTGAAAATCAAACGCTTTTTAGAAGACGAAGAAAACCTCAGTAAAGCAGCTCAAAAAATCCTCAAAGATAGACTGGAGGAACTCACATGATCGAGAAAATGAAGAAGTATACCTTCGTTCTCTATCACAGAGAATATCCAGATTTCCTTTCGAAACTGCAGGAACTGGGCATGGTTCACATCATCCGTTCCACAGATGATAGATCCGAAAAACTCTTGCAGGACAGGGACTTGTTGGATACTTACAGCGAAGCCCTGAATTTCTTGGCCAAAATGGAAAACGATGAGAGCAAATCAACCACAAATCTGCCCACCAAAGCCTTATTGAACCAAATCAACAATGCCCGTGAGGAAAAGGACAACTTGCAGCACAAACGCGAGATGCTGCGTAAACAGATCAAAGATCTGGAACCTTGGGGACACTTTGAATATGATATGGTGAAGGAGCTGCAGAAAAACGGGATAGCAGTACAGTTCTACCACTGTCTGAAAAACCACTTCAAGCCTGAGTGGCAACAAGAATACTGTGTTCGCATCATCAACGAACGGGCCGGCATTCTCTACTTCGTGCTTTTATTCAATGGAGAGGCCCCTGCGCTTGAAGCCGACCGATTCTCCTTTCACAACAAAACCTTGTTCGAATTGGAGAAGGAACTTGAGGAGTGTGACACTCGCATCGCATCCATCGATGAATACTTCATTTCCATAGCAAAGATCGCCACAGAGCTGTTTCAGAAAGAGATAAAGCGTATTAGTAGCGAATATGACTATGAAGACGCGAGTCTGCAAGCCACCAAAGAAGCCGACGACCATCTGCGCATAATCAGGGGATGGATTCCGATCAGTAAGGATGAAAGGCTGAAAGACTTCGTTACAAAGCAGCAAATCATTCATTTTGAAGAAGAAGCCAAGACAGCAGACAACCCGCCTATCAACCTGAAAAACACTTGGTTCAATCGTCTCTTCGAGCCAATCACCAGGATGTATATGCTGCCCAAATACAACGAGTTTGATCTCACTCCTTTCTTTGCTCCTTTCTTCATGCTCTTTTTCGGCTTTTGCAATGCCGATATAGCCTACGGTGTTATCATTGTACTGCTGACCCTGATATTGAGATCAAGGATAAAAAACCCTTCTACCAAAGGCTTTATGACGCTCATCATGCTGTTTGGAATTTCATCCATCATCATGGGCTGGGTTATGGGAACCATATTGGGCTTTGACATGAAAGAGATTCCTGCCATCGGAGAAAAGATTATCATCCGCAACACAGACCAAATCTTCAATTTTGGCCTGCTGCTCGGGGTTATCCAGATTCTATTTGGCATCTTGATATCTACTGTTAAAAAAATCAAGCAAGCCGGCTTTATGAATGGACTGAGCACCATTGGTACATTTATGTTCATCGCGACTTTGGCCATATTAGGTGCATCCCAATTGGGAACAGATATCTCAGCCGTGGCTCCGTATCTGAAGTACCCTATGTGGGCGGGATTGGCTTTGATCCTGCTGTTTAACAAACCGGGCAAAAATCCTCTGATAAATATCGGTAGCGGATTGTGGTTGCTCTACAATCTGGTAACCGGATTCTTTGGGGATATTCTCAGCTATATCCGCCTTTTTGCCTTGGGAGTATCCAGCGGCATTCTTGGTTTTGTGATCAACAGCATCGGTTCTCAGATGACCGGTATTCCCGTGATCGGCCCTGTTATATTTGTGATCTTCATGATATTGGGACACAGCCTGAATCTGGCTTTGGGAGGCTTATCCGGTTTTGTGCACCCTCTACGACTCACTTTTGTGGAATTCTTCAAGAACGCCGAGTTCGAAGGACCCGGCATGGAATATAAACCCTTTTCAAAATCATAAGGTAAAATAATAGGAGGTTTAATGAACCCGGATACCTTAAACACAGTAGCTCAAACCACAGTGACTGCCATGGCGGGCGGAAATTTGGCTTTTTTCCTTGCCTGGATCGGAATCTTCCTGATGGTAGCTCTTGCCGGTATCGGCAGCGCCTGGGGAACGGTTATCGGTGGCAGCGCCAGCGTGGGTGCCATGAAAAAAAGGGACGATATCTTCCCGAGTTGTATGATCCTGTCTGCATTGCCCAGTACACAGGGCCTCTACGGATTTGGTGCTTTTTTTATCCTGAATAGTCACATCACTCCTACTATCAACATGCTGCAAGCCTGTGCCATCCTTGGCGCCGGTCTCATCATGGGTGGAGTTGGCTTGATCTCAGCTTATCAGCAATCCAGAATAGTTGCCAACGGAATTGAGAGTCTCGGAGCGGGAAACAATGTTTTTTCCCAAACCCTGATCCTTGGTGTGTTTCCGGAACTCTATGCCATCGTGGCATTTGCCACCTGTTTCCTCATCTCCGGAGTCATCCCCGGTTTGGCATAAACTAAGACAATAACTTATCTGGCGCGTCCTATTATGGATGCGCTTTTTTTGTCCGGGTAATACAATCTGGATATTGTGTATCCAAAGTGTGTAGAATCCCACCATAGAGTGGGATAGAGCCTAGCGAGAACCTTATGAAGAGCTTCAGCCCAATTCTTCCACAAGGTCTCTGGCAGCCTTGCGCAGCTTATCTGTGCTCGCATCGTTTTCGATTATGAGATCAACCAGAGCAGCTTTTTGTGAATCGGGTATTTGCCGTTCCAAGCGTTTGATTTGGTTTTCCCAGTTATCCGGATTGCGCAGTTTCAAACGGTCTGCTACCAGCTCTATGGGGCTTCTAACCAGCACGATGAAGTCGAAGCGATCCTGCAGGTTTGCCTCAAACAGAAGCGGAATCTCAAAATAGCCGGGCTTAATATGAGTTTTTGCAAGTATTCTGTCGATTTCAGCCACCACCAAGGGATGAAGATTGGCGTTCAAGAACTCTAGCTCTTGCGGTCGATCAAATACGATTTGCGCTATACGTTGACGGTTTGCTACTGAACCATAAAACACATCATCCCCCCAGCGTTTTTTAAGAATGTCCGCTATCTGGGGCAGCATATCATTGGCGATGAGATCGGCATAATGTACTGTACAGCCGAGTTCTTCCAAATAGCTGCAAAAGCTGCTTTTCCCACTACCGATATTGCCCGTAATGGCTACGTTCACGGCCTATTTACCTGCATCACTGATGATCTGCATCAGCTCTTCAAAAGCGATGTTTTGAGTAATCTGTCCGCCGCGGGCTACAGAGACCTGTCCACTCTGTTCGGATACAATCACAGCAATAGCGTCTGATATCTCCGTAATACCGATACCGGCCAGATGGCGAGTACCAAACTTGCGCGCGTATTCGGTGTTTCTGGATAGCGGCAAGACCACTTTGGCTGCCATGATGCGGTTTCCGCGGATGATTATTGCTCCATCGTGAAGTACCGTTTTGGTATTAAAAATGGTGAGTATGAGGCGCATGGAGATCAGGGAGTCGATCTGTTCACCGGCCTGGATGAATTCATTGAGTTTGCGCTTGTTTTCCAAAACGATGAGAGCACCAGTCTTGCGAAAGCTCATGGACGATACGGCATCGATCAGTGGCGTATATAGAGAAGACTGCTCACCCCGGCTGAAAACAGATTGCAGTTCCTTGGCAAGATTCAGTTTGGAGAGAATCGTGCGCAATTCTGGCTGAAAGAGGATGACGATAGCCATGATCCAATAGGTGCGTATGCCGCTGAGTAAGCCCGACAGCACTTTTAGTTCGAACAGACTGGCCACTAAGTAGAGCGCAAGCAGAAAGAGTAAACCCCACAGCACCTGATAACCGCCGGATTTGCGAATGATAAGCAGAGATTGGTAGATCAAAAAAGCGATAATGACAATATCTACGATATCTTTGAAGCGTGGAATCAGAAATTCCATTATGTTTCTCCCATAGCAGCAACTGCGGCAATCACTTTGATAAATTGTGCATGCTCATATACATCGTGTACTCTGATAATTTGAACTTTGCTGAGGCAAGCCAGCATAGTGGTAGCCAGAGATCCTCCGATACGGCGATTGACTTCGGAAGGAGTGATCTGATCTATAAAGCGTTTACGCGAAGTTCCCAGGACCAAAGGGAGCTTCAGATCATCGAAACGATCCAGAGCAGCCAGTAGATGCAGATTATGATCCAGGTTCTTGCCAAAGCCTATTCCTGGATCTAGGATCAGCCGATCGGCTGAGATACCCTTCTCGATTGCATATTGGCAGCGGGATTTTAGAAAGCTGTAGACTTCCTGTACCACATCGCTATACTCCGGTTTCTCCTGCATGTATTCGGGCCTGCCTTGCATATGCATCATAATCAGTTGAGTGTCTTCTGATCCTGCCAGTACATGCACCATATCGGGATCATAGCGCAGGGCAGAAATATCGTTTATGATATCCGCGCCCAGTTCTATGGCTTTGCTGGCCACAATCGCCTTTTGAGTGTCTATGGAAACTGAAATACCGGGGAAATTGCTCTTCAGCTTGCTCAATACGGGCTCAATTCTCTTCCATTCCAGCTCGGCAGATATTTCTTTGGAACCCGGACGAGTGGATTCTGCACCAATGTCCAGGATTTGTGCGCCATAGCTGATCAGCTCTTGCGCGTGCATATAGGCAGCATCCTCGTTCAGATAGTATCCCCCATCCGAGAAAGAATCCTCAGTGATGTTCAGGATACCCATTATTTTGGGAAAACTCAAAGTGGCCAAGGTGTCTTTTAACATTTCAATCAGTCCAGGCGAAAATTGCAGCGGATTCGATACACTTTACGGGGATTATAGGCTCCGGTAAAGCCAAATCGCCAGTTTTTCATGGCTTCGCGCAAAGAGCGCCAGTGTTCCGCTTTTCGATAGGAAAGCACCTTGATGCTATTCATCATCACGCTTCCGTCTTTGTCGATGTAGAATTCCACCACCACGCTATCGTCCATCAAAGGCGTTATGGAGGGGATTGTCTCACGGATAAAATAAACATCTGCCCCACCTTCCAACATACTCGACGAATATGGTGCACTCTCCGAAGCGCCCGTGCTGCTATCATCCTTCAGGGCATTGGCCAGATCTCGATTAAGAGCAGCAGGGTCTACGATCGGGCTGCTGTTTTCGATGCTTTCCCAATGGGGGCTTTCCAAGAGCGGTGGTGCTGCAATAATCTCTTCTGCGGCTTCAGGATCGGCATCAAGAGCACTTTCCATCTCTGATTCAACTCCGGGAATTGCTTCATCCACAATGCCCTGTTCTACTGCGCTAAGCCATTCAAATTGGTGCCAGCTTTGCCGCGTATCGGTATGTACATACATAAAGGCAAGTAACAGCAATACAAGCAGATGAATACATCCTGAGATTAGATATGAGCTGTATTTGCGAGTGGCATTCATGATCCCTTCACCTCAGTAGCCACAAAGATTTTTTCGAAACCTGAGGCACGTATGATGTCCATCAAATCAATCAGCTTTTGAAGGGGCAGATTATCTTCTGCGGAGAGCCTTACTACTTGCTCGGGGTTCTGATAGTCCGCACTGAGGCGAATCTCCAATTGCTCAAGACTAATGGCTTCATCGTTGTAAAATATCCTGTTGTCAGCAAAATAGGAGATAGATATGTTTTGCATGCTGTGTCTGCCAGCCGTTTTGGAACCCGGTAACTTGACGGGCAGACCGGTTTGACTGCTAAAGTTTGAGACAATCAAGAGAAAGATGATCAAGAGGAAGACTACATCGGTCATCGAGATCAGCATAGTAGAGCTTATCTTTTTCTTGGACAGCTTTATTTTCACACCTGTTGCCTCATGCGGATAGTGTATTCCACTCCGCTTTCTTGCATTGTCTTAACGATGTTTTCCAGATTCTGCACGATGTCGTTGTAAAATATAATAGCCACTATGCCGACAATCAAACCTCCGACTGTGGTCAACAATGCTTCCCAGATGCCACCGGCAAGCATACTGATATCCACTCCTCCACTGCTGTGTATCTGGATATTCATGAAGACGCGAACCATACCGATCACAGTGCCCAAAAAGCCGATGAGAGGAGCTATAGCTGCGAAAGTACTTAACCAGCCCAAGCCTTTTTCCAGCTTGTGTAATTCGCTTTGAGCAGCAGTTTCCATGCTCTGAGTGATCAATTCTCCGTCATCGCTTTGAGCGTAGAAGAGTCTTCCCAGCATTACAGCCATCGGATTGTCGGAATCAGTTTCAGAAAGAGCTTGGCGTAAAGCGGATGGATCATTATGCGGTTCCAGGTGTTCCAGCACTTTTCTATTGCATTTTTTCACCTTGAAGATTTGGCGGTATTTCTCGATGACAATGGCTATTACAGCGATCGATATCAGCAACAGCACATACATCAGGATGCCGCCACGTAGTAGGAGCGAAAGAACAGTCATGATACCTCTTTTACAAAGATGCCCTTCTTCCGGCTACTCAATTGTGCAGGCCCGATGACCTCACAAAACAAGCATCAGCAAAAAGAAGGGCACACTTATTGATTTCTATATATCTTATCCGTGATTCTTCATGAAGTCTTTCATGAATTCAGCCAGGGCATGAGTAGCGTTCAGAGGCAGGGAGTTGTAGGTGCTGGCACGGCAGCCGCCCACATCACGATGTCCCTTCAAACCGATCATTCCGGCTTTTTTGGCTTCGCTTACAAAGAGGGCTTCCATTTCTTCAGTTGCCATGTTGAAGGTAATGTTCATCAAGGAACGGTCTTCCCTGGCAGCAGCGCCTTTGTAGAACCCGTTTGAAGCATCGATTACATCATACACATATTTGGCTTTCGCTTGATTGTTCAATGCCACTTTTGAAAGTCCACCCATATCTTCAATCCATTTCAGCACAAGGCCGATCATGTATATGGTGAAGCTGGGAGGCGTGTTGTACATCGAACCCTTGCTGGCATGGATGTTATAATCCAACATGGAGGGCAAGCCCTTTTGTGCGGTGGCCAAGAAATCTTTTTTGATGATTACCACCACGCATCCGGCGGGACCAACGTTCTTTTGAGCGCCGGCATAGATCATGGAATACTTTTGTACATCAATCGGTTTGCTCATAAAGTTCGAGCTCATATCTGCTATGAGAGGCACACCTGCCGGAACGTCCGGATCATGGTGCCATTCGGTGCCATAGATGGTGTTGTTTGTGGTTATATGCAGGTAGGCGGGATTATCCGAAAGCTGGTAGCTTTTGGGGATATAACTGAACTTTTTGTCTTCGGCGCTTGCAGCTACATGATGGGCTTTATTGATCTTTTTGGCTTCAGATATAGCTTTTTTGCTCCATACCCCGGTGTTGACGTAGTTTGCTACCTTACCTTCGGGGGCAAAGTTCATCGGCACCATCAGAAATTGCATGCTGGCCCCACCTTGCAGGAAGAGCACATCATAATCATCACCAAGGCCGTAAATTCGTTTTACGGCAGCGTGAGTTTCGTCGATGATGGCTTGGTATTCTTTACTGCGATGGCTCATCTCCATTACAGAAAGGCCCAAGCCTTTATAGTTAAATAGGTCTGCCTGAGCTTCACGAAGAACTTCTTCGGGGAGCACTGCGGGTCCCGCGTTAAAATTGTGTACGCGTTCCATTTGGATCCTCCTGGATGTATTTTTTGTACTTTGGTGCAAGGATTTCCGAAGCTATTCTTTCAGGCAAGCTATTTTTTTACTTCTCAGAATTTTGTTGACGTATAATGGGACTTGCCAAGTGTGTCACAAAGGAATAATTCCATGATAAACAAGATATTGAACGGCTATAATGTTATCCTAGCTTCTGCCTCTCCAAGACGCAGAGAAATCTTTTCGTTGTTGGGTATCAAGTGCGAAATCCGGGCTAGCAATATTGACGAACCAATCAGTGCCGAAGATCCCGCTCTACAGGCCATGAAACACGCAAAAAACAAATGCAACACCGTATTGAAGCAAGCAAGCAAGCAAGACTTGGTGGTCGCGGCAGATACAATCGTTGTATTGGAAGGCAGGATCCTCGGTAAACCTCAAAACCAGGAGGAAGCCCGCAGTTTTCTGAGATCCCTGAGCGGTAAAACTCACACTGTTATCACTGGAATCTGCACGGGCAACACAGAGTGCCAAAGAAGCGCGCATGAAAGCACGCAAGTGTGTTTTGCCCATTTGAGCGATAGTGAGATTGAGGATTACATAAATACAAATGAACCCATGGACAAAGCCGGAGCTTATGGTATACAGGGCTTTGGCAGTCAATTCATCACCCGCATCGAGGGCTGTTACTTCAACGTGATGGGCTTCCCGGTGCGCAGATTTTATAACACTATTACAAATATGAAATTGGAAGGTAGGCTTTGAATTACTTCTACAATGGACATTTCTGGGTGAATCATGCCTTTGATGAGCAAGTGAAGGGAATCCTTTGTGAAAAAGGAACTATTAAGGACATTTTATATCATGATTGCGATCTGGATAAGGATATCTTTAGGGTTAATCTTAATGGCGCGTATGTGTTTCCGGGCTTTATCGATACACATACCCATAGCTTTGAAGGAGGTTTATATTCTTTGATGATAGACCTTTCAGAAGCACGAAGCCTAGATGATGTATTTAACTTGATCGCGGAAGGCGGAAGGCAAAAGGGCGAATACATCTTTGCTTGGAATTTCGATGAGAACAATATTGCAGAGAAGCGTTTTCCCACTCGGGAAGAGCTGGATAGAGTAGTTGCAGATAAAAATCTAGTTGTGCGGAGGATCGACGGTCATTCCTGCGTAATCAATACATTTGCCTGCAACAATATTCTGGGTGATGATCACAAAATCTATTGTGAAGATCCCGTGCTGAGGGGCGTTGAAAACGACAAAGCGGTGCATTGGTTTCATAACAACCTGGATAATGAACTCATCCTGAAGTCATATCATGCAGCCTCTCAGATTGCCTTGAAAGGTGGGTTTGGCACAGTACATACCATGGTGGGCGACGCCGATATGTCTATGGGACATTACTACCTCCTGGAAAAACATCTGGCGGAATTTGCCGTAGATTTTGTTCTGTATCCTCAATCTTTCAATATCGAAGCCGCACTCGATCTGGGTGCGAAACGGATTGGTGGATGCATTCTGGCTGACGGCTCCATCGGGAGTCTCACTGCCGCATTTTTCCAGCCTTACCAGGGGCGGCCAATCTTTGGCAACCTCTATCAGAGCGACCAATTCTGGTTTGATTTCATCAGCAAGGCTCACAAACACGATCTGCAAGTAGGAGTTCATTGCATTGGAGATCGTGCTATATCCCAGATCAACAATGTGTATCTCAGACTGGCACAGAGTGAATACAAAGATTTAAGACATCAGATTATTCACTGTGAAGTAACTGACAACGACCTATTGAACCAGATCGCAGCATCCTCAGCAGTTCCTGTGATGCAGCCCGCTTTTGATATGCTCTGGGGTGGAGATAATGGATTCTATGCCCAAATGCTGGGACCTGAACGCGCTTGCAATATGAATCGCTTCAAGAGCATGATGGATATGGGTATTCCTGTAACCGGTTCATCAGATTGGTACATCACCGAGCTGGATATCCGCAAGTCCCTGTATGCGGCCATGAATCACCATAATTCCAATGAACGCTTAAGCCTTGCTGAAGCTGTGCAGATTTATTCTTATAATGCCGCGCATTTGTCTCATGATGAACACCGATGGGGAGAGATCAAGATAGGAAAGGATGCGGATTTTACTGTACTGAATTACATTCCTTCTTCTACTCAGCCCGACCCCGATCAGAAAGTCCTTATGGTAGTGAAATCTGCAGAGGTGCTTTATGAAGATATGCCATCATGAGATAGTTGAAATCAAACGGATTGTATCCCAAGAGATAACCATACATCCTTTTTTGGAACCTGTAGATATATATAAACTGCTATATCAGGCCTTCTATGGACCATTCCACATCGTGAGAGATTTCAAACAGCTCTGTTTGGGGATATCCTCGGAAGTATGGCGGATCAGGAAGCCCTATCTCCCCCTTTATCAAGATATCGGAAGCTGCTACACCAGAATTAGCCTTAGCACCATAAAACGAGATTCCGACGCGGACAAGTTAAATGAAAGAATCGAGAGTTTGGGCAAATGGATACTTGCTTCTTGCGTCCTGTTCGAGGATGTGAGACAAGACTTTAGAGAGCGCTGGATGTTTTACAGAAAGCTTATTGAGCAAGCCCTTCCGGCAAGAGATGAGGCTTGGAAGATTGCAGACAATATGGCTGAAACCGGCGATCTGCCTTCTCATTCCAAACTCTTCCATGAACACTACGATCCCCACTATCGCTTAGTGGATATGAGCCTGAACCATTATAAAGACGATTTCCTGGAGTTAAACACATGAACACTATTCGAGTACGCTTTGCCCCCAGCCCCACGGGTTACCTTCATATCGGCGGATTGAGAACCGCTTTATACGACTATCTTTTTGCCAGCAAGAGCGGAGGAAAGTGCATTCTACGCATAGAAGATACAGATCAGAGCCGTGAAGTGAAAGGGGCAGCAGAGATGCTGATTCAAACCCTGCACAAACTCGGCATCGATTTTGACGAAAATCCGCTCCAGGGTGGAGAATATGGGCCCTATGTGCAATCAGAAAGATTATCATTGTATCGGAAACATGCTGATGAGCTGGTGGAAAAGGGCCATGCCTATCATTGCTTCTGCAGCCCCGAGACACTGCAACAAATGCGGGAAGAACAGCAAGCTCGAGGAGAATTTGTAAAATACGACCGCCGCTGCTTGAGCTTGTCCAAAGAAGATGTCCAAGCCAATATTAATGCTGGAGAACCCTACGTGATCCGCCTCAGAATGCCGGACGATCATAAATTCGGGTTTGATGACATGATACGCGGTCATGTGGAAATGGATGCCTTTCAGAGCGACGACCAGGTATTGATCAAATCTGATGGCTTCCCCACCTATCATTTGGCGGCAACCATAGATGATCATTATATGCACATCTCGCACGTGATAAGGGGCGAAGAATGGCTTTCCTCCACCCCCAAACATATCTGGCTGTATCAATGTCTGGGCTGGGAACCGCCTCAGTGGGTACACCTGCCTCTGATACTAAATACGGACAGAAGTAAATTGAGCAAGCGCATGAACGATGTGTCTGTAGACAGTTATCTGCAAAAAGGATATCTTAAGGAAGCAATATTGAATTTTGTAGCTCTTTTGGGCTGGCATTCTTCCGACGATCGCGAAATCTACTCTTTGGAAGAACTGTGCGAGGCTTTTGAACTGGAGAGAGTAAACAAAGCAGGAGCTATCTTCGACATCACAAAGTTGGACTGGATGAACGGGCAATACTTGCGCAGTCTGCCTTTGGAAACAATCGCCATGCGTGCACTGCCCTGGTTCGATTCACAGCTTGTACAAGATACAGACAAGTATCATCGCATCATCGCGGCAGCTCGGGAACGCTCCACTTTGCTACCGGAATTAGCTGACTATGCCCAGATGTTCCTCTCCCCTGCTTCCCTCAGCGACAAAGACCTCGATTTTATCCACAATCAGTCCTCTCAGCAGGTGTTGAAATGGTATTTGGACGCCCTGCAGAGCTTATCCGGGATCGATGAAGATGCCATCGCGGAGCTTACAAACCGCGGTTTAGCTGAACTAGGCATCAAAGGGAAAAACTATTATATGCCACTCAGGCTGGCATTGATAGGGCAGCCACACGGACCGGACATGCCCACAACTGTATCGATCCTGGGTAAGGATGAAGCAATTAAGAGATTAGGCTCTTTCATACTCAACTGATCGGGCAAATCACGGCTATCTCCCAAATTTTTGCCAAAAGCAGCAATCATGGCTTCAAAGGCAAGGTTACAAATACCGTTGTACCCTCATTCTCCTTACTCTTGATCCAGATATTGCCTTTATGCAGTTCGGCAATTCGCTTTGATGTAGACAGCCCCAAACCCAAGCCACTGGAGCGATATTCTACTGTTCCGGATTTGTGCGCGTAGATTTCATTCAATTCGTAGAACTTGCGGAATACATTCTTCAACTGATACTCCGGTATACCGATACCATTGTCCTGAACGTAGATCACCAAGCTGTCCTTGCCATTCAGCTTTTCTTGCTGAAAGGCGGCTTTTCGGGCTCCGATAACCACAGTCCCAAAATCGTTTGTAAAGCGGATCGCATTTAGTACCAGATTGTAGATCATCAAGTGCAGGGCTTCCCAGTTCACCATTACCTGAGGAAGATCTTTCTCGATCTCCAGGCGGATAAACATCTTGCGCTTGCGCGATAGTATCTCCACCTCCTGTTGTACCAGTTCCAGGATTTCGGAGATATCAACGGGAGCCATACTAAGGCTCTTTTTCAAGTTGTATGTATTCATGGTATTGATGTCTCCGGTGGTCACGATCAGCTTTTTCACGGAGTTCTCGATTTTGTTCAGTATCTCCTTGCGTTCGTCTTCATCCACATAGAGGTTGCGCTTCAACCGCGACACATAACTCTGCAAAGTGGTAAGAGGAGTATTTAGTTCATGCGACACAATGGCCATAAACTCATCTTTGAGCATCTCGAATGTGTTTAATTCCGTACTCTTTTGCAACAGGTTTTCATATAACATAGCGTTCTTGATCGCAATGGATATCTGCTCAATAAACAGCGTAATGATCTCTTGTTTAAGATACATAGCCCTACTGTTGTCATCCATATTGTCCAGATACAAAAAACCGAATGTATCTGCATCTACGGAAATTGGTACACAAAAGATGGTGTGCAATTGATAATCCTGAACACTGATGGCAGCCTTGAAACGATTGTCTTCCAAGGCATTGTATGTGCTCACCATCTCCAGAGTACTTTGTGAGAGCGACAGCACAGATTTGCTGACTCCGGCCACATTGCTCAGAATCTGCTTCTGTTTGTCGATTTGCACTTTGTAGATATTGTTCCCGTCACTATCTTTTTTGATCAGGAAGCCTCTACCGGCGTTTGTAAAATCGATCGCGCTGGATACGATCTCATGCTCCAAATCGCTGATCTCTACTATGCGCATCAGTTCATGAGAGATCTGCATCAGATCGTTCATTTTCTGAATGCGGAGCGTGATTTCGGAGAAATCCTGGATGCGCACTATCAATCCCGATAAATGCTGTTTTATGCTGCGCATTATAGACAGCTCTTGCTTGGTGTAGGGTAATTCACCATCATCATTCAACACCAGATAACCTACCCGCTTTGAACCCGTTTGCAGAGGAATGATGGCCATATTGCGGCCGTCTATCTCACTTAGTACCAGATTGTCACTGCGCATGGCTTTATCGATATCCTGACTCAGCAGCGGATCAATCACGCTGGATTTGTCACTATTGTATTGATGAAAAGTAGTGTAGTTCTGGATCCTATCGCTATACTCCATCAATCTGAATTGCCATGGACTCAGGACTTCGTGGATTCCCTTTTCGATCAGGAACTTGATGCGGTCCACATTGTACACATTGGCAATATTAAAGAGTAGTTCATTCCATTTCCGCCGCAGATCTTTGGCTCGCGATCTTAGAGGTACCAGGTTGAATTTTCTTAATTGAGTCAATTTGTAGAGGTTTACTTCCAGGTAGTTGTTTTTATCTTCTTCAGGAGTATTTTCTGTGATCTGTTCCAAATACTCTTTATAAGCTCCGAAAACCTTTTCTGCCAGGTCATCCTGCTTGAGTTCCAATAGCACCTGTATGCGGATCTGATGTAATTCTACATAGAGCTGATAGTATTCGTATTGCTGCCAATCGTTGAAGTACTTGTTAACTCTGCGCAGTATATCCCGAAGGGGAATGCGGGCATTCATCAGATCCACTCTCAATTGCAGTATATCAAGCTTGCAGAGCCAATAGCGATAGTGGTTTTCCGTGGATATCACTCTGGCTTTATCGATCAATTCCTGTGCCTTTGCATAATCCCCCAAACCGTAATGGCACATGGTCTCTAGGATATAAAACACGTTTATGGCATATATGTTGTTTATTTCTCCGGCATGACGAATAGCAAGCTTCAGCTCTGCCAGGGCTTTCTCCCAATTCTGTTCTGCCATGGCGATCAGGCTGAGCACATTGTGATGAAATTCTTCTTCATGCAGATGCTTGAAGTTAATCTGAACGTTACTGCTAAGGAGTTTACGGAGTTTTTTGGGACTCATCATCTCGTTCAGATAGTAAAAATATGTCTTTACTAAGGGATTGATTTCGCTCAATTTGCCGCGAGTGAGCTCCGGATGGCTTTCCAAAATGAATTCATAATAGTGCCCGAAGCCCATAATCTTGCTTTTGGCGAGTGCCAGATTCCGTTGCACGGCATCTATGTATGTAACGCTGCCAATTGATTTGATCAAATCGCGGCAAGATATCAACAGGGTTTCCGCTCTCCGAAATTCTCCCATCTTGATCTTGGCTTCGCCCATGTTCAACAGCGCTAAAGCCTTTATGCTGGTGAGGTTTAGTTCATTTGCATATTTGTAAGCAAGTTGCGAATAGCTGTTTGATTGCACAGTAATGCCTTGCTTAAGATATAGATCCGATAGGTTGTTGTAGATTAAACCCCAGAAACGTCTGATGTTGTAACGCTTCCAAATGCTGAGAGCAAGATTCAAGTGTTCTGTAGCTTCTTCAATATTTTTCAGATCGCTGTAGAATACCCCCAAATCATTGTGCATCGAAGCCAGACGGACCATAACCTTAGTATCGTGTTCCGGGGGCAGAGTGGACAGAAAGTCTTCCAGGGTTTTGATAGCACGGTCATAATCCTTTTTGTGTCCGTAATATACAGCCAGACGATCCGTGAATACAATACTGAGATCCAATGGCAGCTCCGAGTCCAGCGCAAGATCCAGATATTGCTTTGCTTTTTCGATGTCTGTGCGAAGATATACCTGTATATAACTTAACCACACCAGAAGTTGATGTTTCCCCGTAGCCATCAGAGTTTCCGCTTTTTGGAAACTCTCAAGAGCAGCGGTGTTATCTTCGCGCATCAACAGAATTGTACCTATGCAATGGTACTTTTCAAACAGTTCCGGGATCAGATCCGCATTGTCCAGCAAGAAGCCTGCGCGTTCAAAGAAGCCGGTTAATTCTGTTTTTTCCTGAAATATGGCCAGATCCCGGATGATTTCTTTGCTTTCAACCTCAGTACGAGGATCAAAATCCAGTTTCAACACACTCAACATGGCGTCGTAAGCCTCAGATTGCTCATAATCTTCGCTCAGCAGATTTGACAACTTCAAGTAGTACGCCCGGGCAGATTGCAAATCCTGAGCTATATAGGCGTTTTGGATCAGACCAAGGCAGGTTTCCTTATCGACAATCTCTTTTCTGGCATAAAATTTTAAGATGCGTTTTGACACCAATACATGAACTTTCCTATCGGATTCTGAAAACATCCGCGATTTGGCTTCTATGAAGCTAAAGCTATAGTACTTGCCGTTTTTACTCAGAATCTCGTTGTATGTGGCATCGTTCAGCAAGTTGTAGAGTTCAGTATCCTTCAATTTGAGAATATATATTATCAATTCCCGGCTCAAGCGAGTCTGAACAATACTCAATTTTTGCAATAATGCATAGTTCTGAGAGGTTAGGTGGCTCATTCTGGAGTATATGGAATGCAATAAACGCGAGGGCAACTGGTAGTCCTCCAAGCTTTCCGGAAAGATGATGTCGTCTTCCAATACGATGCTTTTGCGTTGCACCAGGTCGATCAAGATTTCCCTGATGAAATGAGGATTTCCGGAGCTTCTCCGATACAAGTCTGTACACAGGTGATCTGGAGCGGAAACAGGCAAGAGCTTGTTTATGTAAGATTTACTTTCGTTTACATCCAGAAATGGCAGATTGATCATCACCGTGTGATTGATCTGGCTTACCTTGTTGAAATCATTACAGGACAACACTATCATCATCCGTTTCTGCACCAATAGCGGAGACATAAAGTTAATAAAATCGATAGTATGGCGGTTTACATATTGAAAGTTTCGGATTATGAAGATGATAGGCTTGTACTGGGAAAGATGAACCAAAAGGCTCTTTACACTTTCAAAATCCAGCTTGAGCTCTTCCGCGCTTTGACTGAGAGCTTTGGCTTCTTGTTCTCCGGCAAAGAGATACTGTTTGAATTTGTTGGAAATCTGTGCGAGGAATTCATGACCCTCTACCTCCTCTTCGCTGAGAGACTGCACATATTCCTTTATCAGCGCGAAAAAGGCTTCGTGATCTGTGCGGGTGCAAAAGTAATCGAATAGAAAGAATTCACCTCCCAACAGGTGATAACGGAACAGAGATAAAATGCTGTCTTTTCCCAAGCCGTCTCCGCCGATTACAGATACGATTTTCCCATTTGAGTTTGTAACCGATGGTACAAAATCCAAAATCTGATGCGAGTATTTTTCCCTTACAATATAGCTATTGAAGCGCATCGTATTCACTATGGACCAAGAGGCAGAAAAGGGGAATTCATCGTGATGAATCCGGTTTATATAACCAATGATTTCCTGCCCACTCTGAAACCTGTTTTCGGGATTACGTTCCAAAAGACGCAAGATAAAGCGCTCCAGCTCTGGAGGAATATTCTTGTTCAAAGTAGAGGGGAAATTTGGTATAAAGTACTGGTAGCCACCCGTGATCAGGGCATTCAATTGATCTACACTAAAGGGGAAAGAGCCTGTGCACAGACGATAGAGCAATACTCCCAAGCTGTAAAAATCGCTGCGTGGAGTGGGCTGCTGTCCCATCAACAATTCAGGCGCTATATAGGGCAATGTACCCGACACATGTTGACTGTCTCTGGAAGGATCAACCTTGGAAAAGCCGTAGTCGATCAGATTGATCAGAATCTGAGATCCTTCCATGCGATACAGCACGTTTTCCAGCTTGAGATCCTTATGCAGTATGTTCTGATTGTGCAAAGCGTGTAAGGCGTAGCAGATCTGAACCACGATGTCGTAGATCAGATTGATCCTGGCCTTGGAAAAGCGAAAATTTGCCAGAGTCTTGCCTTCGAAATACTCCGAGATAAAATATACGTGATCTCCCACATGTCCAAAATCTACCACATGAGATAGATTGGGGTGCTCGATCTTGGTGATATGATGCATGTCTTCAGCGCTGAAATAGCGGTAGAGCTCTTCTGAAGAGAGATATTGAAACAGCTTGAGACTAAAAAGCTTGTTTGAACGGATGTCTCGAACTCTGTATACATTTGCCCAACTTCCCGATCCGAGGCTTTCCAAAACTTCATAACGATGATCTATATACATCAATTACTCCCATAGCGTATTAAGCCCATTTTCCCATTTTAACCATACTGTCAATCAGAATCTTTTGGTGACAATTCCCCAATCATGTTTCAATCACAGAATTACCTATGGTTTCAAAGTGCAAAAATGCTACTTGATGATGCATCCAAAACGTCCTTTGGCAACAGTATTATAGATAGGCTCGAGGATTTCAATAGCAGGTTTTGTCCCTGCATAAATTATTATCAAAAGATAGTACTACTCCTGTGTTTCAGCGTGTGCCACAGTAGATATTGTCGCGTGTTCAACGAGTGCCCACTGCTTGATAACGGCTTTATATCAGCTTCGGCACAGCTTGGTATACAGGGGCTAGGCTCTGCACTGCTTTAGCCCTTCAGATTGCGCACAATGAATCATGAATCCACACAGCCTCCTGATAACCGTTTTTAACACAGAATTTTGTCCAGATAAAGTTATGCTCTGAAAAAGTATTTGTATTTAGGATTGAATTTGACAGGCTCGCCGACTTGAAGTGAGAAGGGATTACATAGCTTCCTGCTATTTCCCTTTAAACATGTCGTAACCGTGTTTCCAGCGCTTATGTACCCAAAACCAATGATCGGGATACTTGTGGATATATTCCTCTGTAACCTTAATGATTTTATTCAGTATTACCACGATATTCTCTTCATTGTCTTCCAGTTCAGGGTGGTAGATCATCTTTGAAAACTCGAATTGGATTCTATCCTGAGGACTGCGTATCACAAAGCCCGGGACGATTGGAATTTTGTAACGCAAGCTCAGCTTTGCCACACCTTTCCAGTTTGAGGCAGGATATCCCAAAAAATCCAGCATGATGCCACGGCTGCCCGCGTTTTGATCTGCCAATATCGCTACAACCCTCTTATCTGATAGATCCGCCAATATTTCGCGCAAACCGCGCTTCATGTCGATGATATGCAGACCACTTCTAGTTCTGATGGCATTTGTATAAGAATCAAACATGGTATTGCGCTGTTTTTTTACAATCACACTGAGGGGGATGCCCAAAGTAGTCAATATCCTGGCCGCCTCCCAATTTCCAAAGTGAGCTGTGGCCATCACTACCCCTCTGTCCAACTCTTGGGCTTCTCGCATGAATTCTAAGCCGATAATGTCGGATTTTGCACTCAGCGTGGCATCGTCCATCAAGTATTCTTCCGCGATGTTCAAAGCCATTTGCCGATAGACGGCCTTGATCAAGCGATTCACCCTCTCAGCTGACCAATTGGGATATACATGCTTTATCTGGGTTTCTGCCACATCCCTGCGGATCCGCAGATGATATCCAAGTGTCTGAAACATAAATACAATAATAGCCCTGCTGAGCTTATATGGTAAAGCTCGCAGCAGGGCTATCAGAACTCTGAAAGGATAGTATTCCAGGGCGTTTTGTATATGTTTGTATTTGATCTTCAAGATCTATCAGCTCAGAGCGTTCAGTTTGTTTATCAACACATTTTTGGAAACAGCTCCGATAGAACTGTCTTTCAACTCTCCATCCAGGAAAAACAACAGAGTCGGAATGCTCATCACCCCGTGCTTCCCTGCCAGTTCTGGGAAGTCATCAACGTTCAATTTGCCTATCACAAGGTCCGGCCGGTCTTTGTCCAGCTCTTCCAGGATGGGAGCTATCATACTGCAGGGGCCACACCAGGGAGCCCAGAAATCTATTATCACTTTTCCTTGTTTGGTCACATCAGAAAAGTTTATGTCTGTAACTTCTACTATCATGGGATTCTCCTTTGCATTTTAAGACAAGATAAGTACATCCTGCTACTTGGCAAATCTCACGTGGCATATTACCGTGGCATATTGCCATAGAGGCAGATATCAAAACCTGATGCTCTCCGCCAAACAGTTTTCTCAGAGACATAAGCGTTTGCACATGTATAAAACAATGCTCCCAAGATCTTTCGTTTGGGAAGATCCGGGAGCATAGAGTATATATAGCGACATTCGTATTTTGTTACTATCCTTTACTGTTTAGTAATACAGGTCTCTGGTACCGGCTTCCATCTCTGCCAGTTTTCCAATCACGGATTCCTTCATTTTGGGATCCTCTATCTTAGCTACTTCCCGGTCAATAAGTTGCAATCCGCTCTTCAGTGTGCGCTCTGAAGAGAAATCATGGAGATATTCTGCAAATGTAAGTAGTGCATTGGGGGTGCAGAATCTCTTTACAAAACCCGGAATAGCAAATTCCATGAAGTGTTCACCGGTTCTGCCCGCTCTGTAACAAGAGGTACAGAAAGAGGGGATGTAACCGTTGTTTGCCAATTCGTAGATTACATCGTCCAAAGAACGTGTATCTCCCAAGACAAACTGGGATTTCTTGCGCGATTCATCGTCCTTATGAGAATAGTCACCAACTCCTATGGAGCTGCCCGCGTCAATCTGAGAAACCCCAAAGCGCAATACTTCATTGCGTATTTCGATTGGTTCACGCGCAGTGAGGATCATGCCGGTATAGGGCACGCTGAGGCGTATGATGGCCACCAGAAGCTTAAAGTCTTCATCAGTAACCCTGAAGGGGGGATGTTGGGTGAAAGCAGTTCCAATGGCAGGCTCGATGCGGGGGAAGGAAATGGTATGGGGACCTACGCCAAAGGTATCTTCCAAGTGAATTGTGTGATACAAAAGCGACATTACTTCAAAACGCCAATCATAAAGGCCCATCAAAGCTCCGATACCAAGATCGTCGATGCCTGCCTTCATGGCTCTGTCCAAACCGTCCAGGCGCCACAGATAGCTGCTCTTCGGTCCTTTGGGATGTAGCTTTTCGTAGGTTTTCTGATGATATGTTTCCTGAAAAATCTGATAGGTGCCAATGCCCACGGATTTTACTACCCGGTAGCCTTCGATATCCATCGGGGCAGCATTAATGTTCACCCGGCGGATCTCACCCTTCTTGTATTTGGTATCATACACTGTCTGTACAGTCTCCGCAATGAAGTTGGGATCGTACATGGGATGTTCGCCATAGACCATAATCAGACGTTTATGTCCGGTTTCCACCAAGGATTTGGTTTCTTCGATCAGTTGATCGTGCGTGAGGGTGCTGCGCTGGCATTCTTTATTTGAGATGCGAAAGCCGCAATACACACAATCGTTGATGCATTCATTACCTACATATAGGGGAGCGAATAACACGATGCGATTGCCGTAGATGCGTTCTTTGAGTTCATGAGCGCCTTCCATGATCATGTGTCGCAATTCTGGATCTTTAACGCTGATCAATGCTGCCGTTTCTGCGGGATCCAGTCTGTTTTTGTCGAGGGATTTTTGGATGATGTCTCTAATTCTGCTCGCCGAAGCGTTCTTTTCGCTTTCCAACAGAGCTTCAATCTTTGCATCCGGGATAAAGGATTTGAGTCCTTCAGTGCTAATCTTCATTTTTATCTCCTGGTTCTATTTTCAATGTTTGAGTCTTTACACGAACGCCGTCCAACATGCCCATCTTTCCGGAAAAGGCACCCATTTCAGAGGTTTCCATCTCCATAATCAAGAAGATAACGGACGCGCCCCAATCCCGCATGGGATAACCCACTCTAAGAAGAATATGAGGAGCATAGTTGTGAAGCATTTCGCTTACAGGTTGAAAGGCTTTTTCGATGTCATCCACTATGATGGTTACTACGTGTCTTTTTACAGTCATTTTTCTTCCTGTGCAAGCGAAAAGAGGATACATTGATGGCAAAATCAGGGGGCTTATCATTCCACCCTTGATGCCAGAACGAATCTCTCATCGCAGGTATTTTATGTCATTATAAATCAGCGATGGAATCTGGCAAGGGAAATTTTTAAGTTGACAACTGCTACTTATTTTTCAAACTTGTTTAGTTATCGCAAGTCGTTGATAGCGAAACCATTAAAGAGACATAGCCTATGAAAAAGAAATACATAATTATATACTGCCTCATCATATTGATCAATTTAGCTCATGCCACCGGGTTTAGTTGGTTTTCGCAGACCGACTCCCGCTGGGGTTCGGACCGCTTGGGGCGCGGTACATCCATAGCCAGAAGCGGATGCGTGGTGTCCTGCCTGTCCATGTTACTGAATGCCGAAGCATCCAATCCATACATGACACCGGATAAACTCAATGACTGGCTGCGAAAAAATGGGGGTTATTCTGGCAACAATATGCGTTGGCAGATTCCCGGTCTCATCGATGGCGAAGGCTTAGGCATGGAATTGGAAAATCGTAGCACCAGATATAACGACTGGGATTTTTTGGCCTCGGAGCTGGAAAAGGGCAACAAGGTAATCGTGAAAGTAGCTGGAAGACGCTCACACTGGGTTTTAGTGGTAAAGCAAGATGGGCCCAAAGACAAGGCCTCATCCTATCTGGTAAACGACCCCGGAGTAACCAACTATGAAGAGCGTAGTCTCGCTTATTGGGGTGGTTTTCGTTCTGCCCGTAGTTACAGCGGAAACTGGCTTGATGAGCAGGCCTTCAATCTGGGCAGTGAAATCAATGTAGTCCCGGTAGCCCAGGAAGAAGAATTTCTCTACGATATATACGATCTCCCCCGTCCTGCGGATGTATTCGTTGCCCTCCACAACAACCTTGACGTAGAGATTCAAGGCTATTTTATCCTGGCTCTGTTTGATTCCGAAGAAAGTTTGATCTCTACGATAGATTACGAATATGCCCACATTGATGCCAACGAAGATGCTGATTTACTGTACGAGATGCAGGATTACAGTCCTCTGGAAAACGAAGATAACTCGTTGAAAATAATGTACAGCAAATACTTCTCTTCAATGCCATCCACATATGACACATTGAATCTAGAGCCCATTGGAATCCGCAATCTCACCAAGAGCTACGAAGATTTGCCGGATTAGCAGTTCATACAAATCTGCTCATTTTATTCAGGGCAAAACCGATTGTGAACGATCGATAAAAAAAACGGGCTTTATCCCCAAAAACATGGATTAATTCTAGTCTTGGCATCATTCTTGCTTATTATATAAGCTGTAGCCTATCAGGCATTGATACTAAATGAAATAATGATATAAAAACATAGGAGAGAACATGAAGAAGTATCTCATCATGCTCATGTTAGTGGCATTGTCGGTTATGTTAACCGCCAATTCTGGAACCATTCAGTTGCAACGTGGTGTATCCCGTTCGGAGATTCTACGCAGCGACAGCTATGGTTTGAATGTAAAATTTGCACTTGACGCCATTGAATATCAGGAAGTTCATAGCAAAGAGGGTGTTTTCACACTGCTTACTGCCAAGGACTATACTGCTACAAATACAATCGGCGAACCTCGCCTTCCCCTGATGCGGAAAATTATCAGTGTGCCCTTGGGCGCCGATCCGCAAGTAAAACTAAGCAACACTTATCGCACTACGTTGTCTCTGGCTGAAAAGGGAATCAACTACCCTCTGATCCCGGCTCAGGAAAGTGTCGCCAAATGCGATAATCCCGAAGAGCTCCCCTTTGTGGTAAACCGCAATTTCTACAATGGCAGCCGCAGTACCGCATTGCCCACTATTCAGATCGAAGAACTGGGTATGCTCCGTGGCGAAAGGCTCTTTGCTCTTGATTTTGTACCTGCAAACTACAATCCTTCCACCAAGAGCCTCGATGTGGTATTGAGCACCGAAGTGGAGATAAGTTTTCGTGGTGCCGATCTGGTAGCCAGCGCAGATATGAAAGCCAGGACAGCATCTCCGGCATTCAGCAGTGCCCTGGCATCCAGTGTGTGGAATTACCAGGAGACGAGAACCAGCCTGATGCGTTACCCCATCGGCTACGTAATCATATCTCCCCAGAGCTTTCTGGAAGCCATGCAACCTTTTGTGGATTGGAAAAGCAAAGAAGGATATAATGTAACGGTGGCAACGATTGAGAGTATTGGCAACAACTACACCAGCATCAAAAACTATATGCAAGGCTTGTGGGATAGTGCCACAACCCAGAATCCTGCCCCCAGCTACTTGCTGATCGTGGGCGATGTAGCACAGGTTGCTGCCGGCACCTCCTCAATAGCCGGCTCCTCTCACCCATCGGATTTGGGTTATGTTCGCCTTCAGGGTACCGATTACATGCCTGAAATGTACTTCGGTAGATTCTCCGCTACTACTGTAGCTCAGGTGACCAATCAAGTAAACAAGACTCTCATGCATGAAACCTATGCTATGCCGGACGACAGTTATCTGGCAGACGCCGTTTTGATCGCCGGAATGGATAACTGGTATGCCAATTCACACGGTAACGGCGCTATCAATTATGCCACCCAAAACTATTTTAATGCAGCCCATGGAATTGATACTCATGCCTACCTTTACCCCAATTCAGGCAGCAGTATTACCCAGATTCGGGCAAACATATCCGAGGGTGCCGCATACGTGAACTATACAGCTCACGGAGGTGTGACTGACTGGAGTGATCCTCACTTCACCATATCCGACATCAACAATTTACAAAATGAGAATAAATACGCCTATGTGATAGGTAACTGCTGTCTCACCAGCAAGTTTGACCAAGGGGAATGCTTTGCGGAAGCTTGGTTGAGAGCTACAAACAAAGGTGGAATCATCTATATCGGTGGCACTAACAGCACCTATTGGGATGAAGACTATTGGTGGGCTGTTGGATCCAAGGGCAGCGCAAACGGGCAAGCTCCGGCCTACAATGCCAATGCCCTAGGCTCTTATGATGCTCTATTCCACGAACACAACGAGGATTTTGATGATTGGGCATACAGCGCCGGTGCAAACGTCATGATGGGCAATCTGGCTGTAGTCCAAGGCAATAGCAGCCGTATTAATTACTATTGGGAAATATATTCCATCATGGGAGATCCTTCACTGATGCCCTTTGTGGGTATTCCCGCAGAAAACTCCCTTGTTGTGCCGGAAACTCTCTTCCTCGGCCTGGGCAGCGTGGAACTCAATGCAGATCCATATACCTGGATATCCATCTCCAAAGACGGTCAGATTCATGGCGTTGGCCTCACCGATGCTACGGGATACTTGAATCTGGAATTTGACCCCTTTACCGAGCCCGGCAATGTGGATGTAGTTGCCACCAGATCCCAAAGAAGACCCTTTGTTTCCACGATAAACGTGATCCCAAACGAAGGCCCTTATGTAACTGTGAGCCCCATCACTATCAACGATGATAATGGCACTGCAGAAGCAGGCGAGACCATTGCAATCGACCTCAGTTTCAGCAATGTGGGGATAATGACTGCCGAAAACTTGACAGTAAGCATCAGCACTGAGAGTCCCTGGCTTTATATCCCTGAACCTGAAGCAGTGATAGACGACATCTCCCCTGATGGCCAAATATACGTACCCTCGATATTCTCGATCATCATCGACCAAGGCACACCGGATCAACATGAAGCTGAGCTGGTAATTACTGTAAGTGACGGCGAAAACGAGTGGTCCAGCAATCGTAGCTTCACTGTGAACGCACCCAATGTCGTCATCAGTTCCGTGAATTACTTTGACCCCAACAACGACGGCATATTTGATGCCGGTGAAACCATAAACATCACTTTGAACATCACCAATAGCGGACATATGCCCGTGGAAAGCGGAACTCTGAATCTGATCCTGAACAGTGACCTGGCGTCCTTACCCCTGTCCAGCTTCGTAATTCCCGGCATCAATACCGGGGTCAACATTCCACTTACCTTCAACCTGAACATCTCTGATGAAGCTGAATTGGGAACCACCATCGCTTTGGGAGTAGCCCTCGATATGGGTGTGCAAATGATCAATCAAGGCCTCATCATTCCGGTTGGCGCTGTGATGGAAGGTTTTGAAACAGGAGACTTCAGCTCTTTCGCTTGGCAAAACACCAGTCCGACGCCTTGGACTATCGTAAGCAATGAGTCTTTCAACGGTTCATATTCTGCCAAAAGTGGCTCCATCGGAAACAACACCAGTACAGAACTGAGCCTCAGCATGGAAGTATTGTCGGAAGGAGTTATCAGCTTCTATCGTAAAGTCTCATCAGAATCCGGTTATGACAAATTGAAATTCTACATAGACGGTGAAGAAATGGGAAGCTGGAGCGGCAATGTAAGCTGGGCCCAAGTGAGCTATGATGTAAGTGTCGGCAGCAGAACCTTCAAATGGAGTTACGAAAAAGACGTTGGCATGACAGGTGGCAGCGACTCTGCTTGGATCGATGATATCAGATTCCCCTCCAACGGCTCGGATCAAATGGCGATGGCTTATACCACAACACAATCCATCGATTTTGAGGAAGTATTTCCGAACACCACATACAGCCAGGATTTTGTCCTGCGAAATCTGGGTACTGCTGATCTCAGTGGTGTGATTACTATGCCCTCCATGTTCACGCTTGTCTTCAACGGTCAAAACCTGCCGAACGATTACTACTATGTGATCTCTCCCGGTGTAACCCGCACCTTCAATATCATGTATTCAGCAGGCTCTACTGTGTCTGAGATTAGTGAGAACATGACTGTGCTCACCAACGATCCCGACATGTCGGAATTCCAGATATTGATCTCAGTGCAACCCAGTTCAAACGGAAACTTGGTGAATCCGGTTGTAACCGCTCTGAAAGGAAACTACCCGAATCCCTTCAATCCGGAAACCACCATCAGATTCTCCCTGAAGGAAAGCGGAAATGTGAAATTGAATATTTTCAACATCAAGGGGCAATTGGTAAAAACCCTGGTCAATTCTCCCCTGAATGCCGGAAGTCATCAGATTGTGTGGAACGGCAAGGATAACAGCGGCGCTACCGTCTCCAGCGGTTTGTATCTCTACAGAATGGAAGCCGGTAGCTATCGAAGTACCCAGAAGATGATGTTGATGAAATAACTGTGATTCATGGCACCATCCACAGGGTGGTGCCTCTTAAATTTTGTGTATAAAAATGATTAGATAATGGAGGATATAGTGAAGAAACTCATTATATTACTAAGCCTGATACTGAGTTTTCAGATTATGCTCAGCGCGGAAGTAGTGGAAATTGCCGACTACAGCAATGGAGTCCAGCTTCTTCAAAGCAGTCATGCTGAGATGATACTTGAAATGAATCTTGGTACCTTCGAGCGCGAAGCGCTTACAATAGACGGTGATGTCTGGTACAGCCCCGGCATCAAACATGGTGGATTGACTCTGGAAGAGGGCTTGCCTCAAGTTCCCATCATGGCAGGCAGCGTCATCATACCTGCCGGCGCCCATATGGAACTTGAAACCCTTCAGACCGAATATCTTGATCTGGATATGAAGATTGCTCCTTCCAAAGGAAACCTCACTCGCGACATCGATCCCGATTCTGTTCCTTATAGATTCTCGGATTTTTACACCGGCTCCGGTTTTTACCCCGAAAACAGCACAGAACTCAGCGAACCTTTTATCATCAGGGATTACCGGGGTATCACGGTTCGTTTCAAACCTTTCGTGTATTTCCCTGAAACCGGTATCACCCGCGTTTATACCAGAATAAAGGTTAGATTGTATCAGAATGGGAATAGCTTCACAAACGTTTTGAATAGTACTAAACAGAGCCATGCTGCTCAATTCAGCGGAATATACCAAAACCTGTTTTTAAATTTCGCGGAAGCCAAATACGACGCTATCGGTGAAGAGGGCCGCATTCTGGTAATCACAAATGCTATGTTCAACGACACTATTCAGCCCTGGGTAGATTGGAAACAACAAATCGGCTACGATGTTACTGTGGTCGATCACCAAGTGGCCGGACCCAGCGCGTCTCAACTAAAGACTTACATTCAAGACCAATACAACCTGAACGATGGCTTGATGTTTGTTCAGATCATGGGAGACGCCCCTCAGGTTCCCTCTCTTTCCTATGGCGGAGGAGGCAGCGATCCTTCATTTGCCCTATTGGCAGGAAACGACAACTACCCGGACATCTTTGTGGGCCGCTTTTCGGCTCAGACCGTCGCGGAAATGGAAACTCAAGTTCAAAGAAGCGTAGAGTATGAACGCGACCTCCAAAGTGATGCCACCTGGCTGCAAAATGCTATGGGTATCGCTTCCAACGAAGGTGGCGGATATAACGGTGACATGGGCGAAAGTGATCAACAGCACATGGAAAACATCCGTACTGATCTGCTGGGATATGGTTATACAACAGTTGATCAGATGTATGCAAGCATGGGTGCGTCTGCCACAGCGGTAGGCAACAATATCAATACCGGACGCGGCTTCATAAACTACGTAGGCCATGGTTCTGATACTTCTTGGGTTACCACCGGCTTCAACAACAACAATATTAATGCCCTTACAAACGATAACATGTTGCCTTTTATAGTCTCAGTAGCATGTGTTAATGGCAATTTTGTAAGCCGTACCTGTTTTGCAGAAGCCTGGATGAGAGCCACCAACAACGGAAATCCCACCGGAGCAGTAGCAATCTATGCTTCCTCTGTAAACCAAGCCTGGAATCCGCCAATGCGTGGTCAGGATGAAGTAACCGACCTCTTGATCGCCGAAGCCAAACAAACCATTGGCGGCCTATTCTATAACGGCTCTTCAAAAATGATCGAAGTATACGGTAATGACGGAGCGGATGAATTCAAAAACTGGCATATCTTTGGCGATGCTTCTTTGATGGTGAGGACCAAAACTCCCACCGAAGCTCTGGCAAGCTACAATCCAATCCTTTTGATCGGTATGGATACTATGGCTATTACCACCGAAGCGAACGCTCGCATTACTCTCAGTGCCGATGGCATGATCTATGGTAAAACTGTAGCTGATGCCAATGGCAATGCGCTCATTACTCTTGATATTCTGCCGGATCAACCTATGAACCTCACTCTTACGATTACTGCTTTAAACAAGGTTACGCACCTGGGTTTAGTAGAAGTATTACCCGCGGAAGGAGCTTACATCATCGTAACCGATGTCGAGGTTCAAGACGATAACGACAACAATCCCTCACTTGGAGAAATCGTTACCGTTCAAGTAGGTATTGAAAACGTTGGCAGCGATCCCGCTGAAGGTGTGAACGTATCTCTTAGTACCTCCGATCCTCATCTCACCGTAGTCGGAGACGCCGAAGTAATCGACGACATCAACCCGGAGAGTAGCGGATCAACAACAAGTGGATTGCAGCTCCAAATAAGCGAATCCGTGCCCGATCAATACGTGGCTGCTTTCGAGGTACTGGTTAGCTTGGAGGACGGCTCGGAATACAGCTATACACACGAAATGCTCATCAACGCTCCCCGCATTGTTTGGGGATCTATACAGGTTGATGACAGTCAGGGCAATGACAATGGCAGAGTTGATCCCGGTGAAAGCTTTGTCATCAGTATCCCCCTCACAAATCTGGGGCATACCGAAAGCCCCGAAATATCCAGTTCCATCGCAATATCAGGCGGAGAGACTATCATAAACACTATTATAGATAGTGTTCCCAGTCTCGCCGTTGGTGCCTCAGCATCACTTTCCTTTGATGTAGCGCTCTCATCTCAGATCGTTCCGGGATCCACCATTACGATCGAAGTGATGGCTTCCTATGCCAATACTGTGATCACAAATTCCTATAGCATCATCGCCGGTATCTTGATGGAAAACTTTGAGAATGGTATGGGAAACTTCCCTTGGAACTTCTCGGGTGATCAGTGGAGCACCAGTGAGAACGGATATCTTGGCGGTTATGCCGCAGAAAGTGCGTCGATTGCACACAATCAAAGCACTTCGATGAGCATCACGCTAAACAACCCTGCCGATGGCTTTGTCTCATTTTGGAAGAAAACTTCTTCAGAGGCCGGCCGAGATTATCTGAAATTCTACGTAAACGGAATCCTCAAAAACCAGTGGAGCGGTATTGATGATGATTGGGAACAAATAAGCTATATCGTGCTTGCCGGCACCAATACTTACCGCTGGGAGTATACAAAAGACGGCTCTGTGTCAAACGGAAGTGATTGCGTCTGGATCGACGATGTACTATTCCCCGCAGAAAACACCGATACCGGTACTCCCATACTGCAAATAGATCAAAGCAGCCTTGCTTTTGGCAATATCGAAACCGGTGAAGAACAGGTGCTACCCCTCACTCTCAACAATAACGGAAACGCCCTCATGCTCAGCAGCATCACACTGCCGGAGCCCTATGCCCTGCAAATTGACGATGACTACCTGAATAACTATAGTTTTGCCCTTTCCGCAGAAGCAAGCCTGATTCTGAATGTTGCCTTCCGTCCCACCGAAGAAGGTGAGTATAATTCTGAACTGGTGATCATTAGCGATGATCCGGAGAATCCTACCCTCAGCATCACGCTTACAGGAAGCTCAGAAACATCCGATAACAACGATCTGGTGCAACCGGTTGTTACCAAACTCAATGGTAACTATCCGAATCCCTTCAACCCTAATACCAGCATCAGCTTCTCATTGAAAAACAGGGATTTCGTAAGTATAGAGATCTACAACATCTTGGGTCAGCGCGTAAAAACGCTTGTTGCTTCCGAAATGAACCCCGGTATGCACACCATCACTTGGATGGGAAAAGATAACAACGGTCGTAACGTATCCAGCGGCGTTTATTTCTACAAAATGAAAGCCGGCAAATACAGCCACACCAAGAAGATGATTCTGATGAAATAATATACAATTCATCATTGTAATAGCCCCCCTTCCCTGGTGGAGAGGGGCTTTTCTTTTACTTCCAGATAGCTGATATCGGGGCTTGTAGATCCATGCTGTTTGACCCGCAAAAGCACCCTAAAACACCCTGCTGATACCTGAATCACCCTATACAGAGTTCATAGATACAGAGACATAGCTTATCAACCTTTAAAGCTAATTTGCAATGCGGTAGTTTACACGATAACGAGAGCTCAAATCCACCTAGATCCTCCGGGCAAATCATGGATGCTCCTACACCGGCAAGAGACTTGCATACGGCGTCATGTTGTTTTGATCTCCACAATAATCCGGTGAGTTTCTCATTACTGATATTGCTCCCATTCCGGATGCTAAGGCTGAGCATTGCAGAGTACAAAAAAACGGTCCCGACAGGAACCGTTTAATATTGTTTCCTAGTATTATATCAGTCTTGTGGCAACCACTCATCTCGTATTGTGGGCTTACGCTCCGGACTGGGATCTTCCACCTGATATGAAGCATCGGCGAGTACATAGATCACTTTCACGCCTGCTTTGCCGAAAGATTCTGTAGAGCTAGCAATGAAGCTGTATTGTTCGGTATCATAATGAATGGTGAAATCAGTCGCGTCGATATACATAATGCCATTCTCGTCAGATTTGATTGTGTAAGTGTCTGTATCACTCAGGTTCAACAGACCGAAATCGAAAGGATAATCTCCAAATTCGTCATTCATTTTGAACTCTTCCGCTGCATTGATGGCGGTTTTTATTACGGGAATCACTTTCTCGAACTTTTCATGAGCCAGTGCTTCGGCGGCTTTGTCTATTCTGAGCTGGCGCATACCAAAGAAAAACACGAATACCAATCCCACCAGAAGCAGGATCATGATTAGCTCTACCAAGCTAACTTTGTGTTTATCGGCAACTTGCAGATTGTTCTCGGCTTTCGACTGTGTATTTTTTGCTGTTTCAGACATTATTATCTCCCGGGAAATTCTTCTTTGTTTTCATGGTTTTTTATCTTTCTTTTTTTGTCAAACCTTTTTTAGCACTCAATTCGTATCCCCTCCATTTTGTGTCCGTTATCCTCTACAGCTGTTTCGGCAAAAGCCCATGACCCTCCTTGCAGTCTTTGCCGGAGCGATGGGCTACAAATCATGGTAAGCCCACTCAGATGCAAGCGCTTCAGAAGAGGATGTTGTGGCTTTGTCATTCATGCTTCCCCTGCTTTGAGTCATCAGTTCAATCTCTGCTTTCACAAAACATCCGGACTAAGGGATGGGTTTGCAGATAAAGATTTATCGTTGCTATTTTCTGGAGTAATAGGGTTTGGGTTTCTTCCCTCTAAAATCGTCCAGGATGCGGGTAGGTTTCAGGTTCAAAGACACACTGAAAGATGGATCATTGGCATTCTTGTATTCCAAACCGGTTCTTAGCTCGATAAAGTCCCAAATCAAACCCGGATTCCTCAGCCGAATTCCCAAACCTTGCTCATAAAGATGTTCCCGCTTCTTTCTGCCCCAGTCGTCATCCATCACTGCCATATCTATGTAGTTAAAGATTGATAGCTGAAAACCAAATATCTGATATGCCGTATTGAAATCTGACTCCATACTCAAACTGATCAGGTCGGTGCCCCAGGCCTCTGATCCATCCCGAAAGAAAATATCGTCCGATAGCTTGATCGTTTGCACGGCTAAGGTCTTGAAAGATTTAATGATCCTGCTTCTGATCAAGCTGCGCACTTCCATATTGCCGATCCTTTGAGATGGCGAGATATACACCGGCTCCAGGGCAATGAAGCTCTGCTCGGCCTCTGAGCCATCAAAATAGCTGTCCCATGCCACTTTAGTATAGAGGTAATGCCCCGGCTTGAGATAGCTGGAAAAGGCTCCGTGAACACCCAAAAATGGACGCTGTTTTAACTCACCAAATTCATAGCCATACAATAGCTGAAACAGATGGCCATTGGGCAGATAATCACTATCCAGAAATGAACTGAGCCCTTGATTGTATCTATACTGTGAGCTGGAATAGCCCAAGCACCCCAAAGCAAAGAAGGAATCCTGCCAGCTAAGCCCTTCGGGGCTTACTTGATGCTCTATATAGTCCAAAGCCAAGGCGGAATATAGATATCTCGGGTATTCAAGATTGGAAAACGCGTGCGCATACCAGGCTCCATATTGCCGCTTTTTCACCATGACGCTATCCTGCGGAGGAGCACTATGCTCTGTGCCAAAATCAAGTCCACCAAAATCTGAGTAAAAGGGATAGAGGAAATCACGCTGAAAGCCTAATTGCAAAGACCCTTGTCCCAAAAGCGACAGATAACTGAAATCACCTGTGATAAACCGAGAAAGCATATTTGGATAGGTGTACGCGGTCTCCCAGCCCAAAGATTCCCTATCGCGTGGATCCACATACCATACATGCTTCATTGAGTGTCCCAGCCCCAGAAAATTCCTGTCCATCAAACGTACTTGCATTTTGCGGCTGTTCAAAAGCTTGGCACTCATTTGCAGGAAGAACTTTTCTCTCATACTCAGATCAATCTCGATAGACTCATCCTCTGTATCGCCGATAGAAAAAGCCAATTCCGAATACAAGCCCAGATCATACAAATACTGCAGATTGGCTACTAGGAGATCAGGATTCAGTGAATCTCCCTCTGATACGAAGAGATTGTGTTCTAAGATGCTCATCCGAGTTTTGGGGTGAATCATATTGGCGAAGCGCAAAACATCGTTGAATAGCTGAATCCTTCCACTGCGTTCATTGATTTCAAACACTTCCTGTTGTATGATATTCACTCCTGATATCTGCTTACCTTCCCATTCCACGAAATCACGGTCCAATTCCGGTACTGTGGAAGCCTGATCCGCTTTCCGAAAGATGAGGGGATATACTCTTTTCAGAAAACGATTGTCCTGCATGCTGTCTTGTACATCGGACACCAGATCCCGATTCATCACGTAATTGATTCCGTTTGTAATGGGATCATCACTCTTGGACCAGACAGCAACTATCGTCAATATTAAGAAGAGGAAAGTCAATATAGCGTGTTTCATTTCATGCCTTGCTTTATGTCACTATGTAGCCTCTGCCAAATCAGTCAAGATTTTCCGCCCGACAAGCAAAACATATGGCGCAAAGAGAGCGGCGTCATCACTACAAAGTAACGACGCCGTATGTATGTTTCAGTCCTGTTAACTGATGTTTCTACGTTTATAAATGAAGTAGGATGCTACCACCAGAACTATGTTCAGGCCCAGCCAAATCCAGTTTTCTTGAGTCCAATAAAAATCCCAATTCATATTGCCCACTCCAACCTCAACTGCCGCAAATCTTCTGATAATCAAATTGAAGGGGGTCATTACCACTCTAGACCAAAAGCCGGTGAGGCTGTAGAGTTTCACACCCCATGAGATCTTTAGCATCAAACCAACGACATCGAATATGACAAAGAAGAGAATCATCTTTATAAATGAGTTCTTGCGAAACACACAGGTAAAGAACCACAACGTGGGTATCAACATCAAAATGGATGTGATGATATAAGGAATCGTGTACAAGACAGCATTGAAGCCGAGGGAATAGGAATTGAAACCGAGGATGGCCATCCCTACACTCATTACCAGATAGTTTACAAGCATCAAGACTAGGTATTGCAAGAAGATTCCCACACTTACAAAGATCGCCTTTGCAGCGAGTATCTTTTTCAAACTGACCGGTTGCGAAAGATGGAAGATCTCACAGCGCTTGATGTAATCATGGTTTAGAGTTGCTTCTGTAAGTACCAGGGTTGTTAATATGCTAATCCCCGCGATAAAGATTGTAGCCGCGTAGTGCAATATCCATAATGCTATTTCTTGATTTTCCGGAGCGTCCATGGTCTGAACTATGCTTGGCAATCCATAGCGAATACTGCCATAGACAAATGTTACCAGACTCAAGAGATAGATCGTCATCAGTACCCAGGTCGGAGTAAGAAAGCTCTTTCTGTGGGTATTCCATTCTTTTATTAACAGAGCTTTAAACTGCTGCATTATTACCTCCCACCACTTCCATAAAGATATCCGAGATCGTAGGCCTATGGTAAGTGGCACCCTCAATCTCTGTTTCCGAGGGGATTACTGCGCTTACAAATCCCAGAGTATTATTGATCTCCCGTGCTCCGGCGTTTTGCAGACTCTGCCTCTTATCCGATGCAACGGTTGCCACTCGATAACGTGATTTCAAGCTTTCCACTTCTTCATTCAGTATCATTTTTCCATTATCGATGATTATTATTTCCTGTAGCATATCCTCAATCTCCTCAACCTGATGCGTTGAGATGAAGATGGTGCGCTGCTCATCGAAGAATTCACCTAGGATTATGTTGAAGAACTCCTTGCGGAACGCAATATCAAGTCCCAAGGTAGGTTCGTCCAAGAGCAAATAGCGCACATCCAGTGATATCGTCAATAGCAGATAGAGCTTCGTTTTCATGCCTTTGGAGAGCTTTCCCACCTTCTTGTTTAGCGGTAGATTCGTGCGGGCAAACAGTCTGGTGCTTCTTTCTTCATTGAAACAGGGATTCAGGCGTTTCACATAGTCTATGGTCTGACCAACCGTCAATCTGTCGTCCAAACCGCTTACATCCGGTATGAAGGCCACTTGATCGAACACACGGTGGTCTCTGTGCTGTAAATGGAATCCATCCAAGCTTACAGTACCTTCATGATCCAAAAAACCCAACATACAGCGCATTAAGGTAGATTTCCCCGCTCCGTTCTTTCCCAATAGTCCCACGATCTTGCCCCAAGGCAAGGTGAAGGATACGTTATCAATTGCCAGAAACTTGCCAAAGGACTTGCTTAGGTTTTTCACCTGATATGGTATCGGGTGATTCTCGAAAGTCTTTTCATATACTGTCATTGCTCTTCTCCATACACACTTTTTACTTTATTGATTAGGTCATCCCTTGGGATTTCGTAGCTCTTTGCCAGTCGGATGGATGGTTCCAGAGAGTCCTTGATGAAAGAATTTCTGCGTTTGGCTATAATCATTTCTCTGGCACCCGGAGACACAAAGATTCCTATTCCCCGTCTATGGTACAATATGCCTTCATCTACCAACGCGTTTACCGCGTTCCCCGCTGTGATAGGATTAATCCTGTATTCAGCGGACATTTCCCGGAGCGATTTCAACCGATCTTCCTCATTTAAAGCCCGAGCTAAGATCTGTTCTTCGATCTGCTGCCTTAGCTGAAGGTAGATCGGGATGTCGTCTTTAAAAGTTTTCATCGCGTCCTCACTTTAATTATTTCACGTAGCGCCTTAGTGATGTAGCCAACTATATCACCACATGTCTGCTGTCAAGCTTTTTCTTCGATTTCTTTCTTGAAATTTTCGCTTGTGAATTCTATCTGCATACATTACATAGCTTTATAACTGTATAAATATTTCCTTTTACGCGAAATTCCTCTTCGTAATGGCAGATACATACAGCCATATTCCCCCCATTTTAGTCATCGATATCCCTGCCTTGGCCCGGGATGAGATCATGATCTCAAGCTACATTATACACAGTGAGCTAAACTTACGGTGTCCTATTGCTTCCTAGCACATTTTTGCTCTATTTATAGATGTTTACAAAGACGCAGCGAAGTAAATGCTATATTATATCAGCATTCATATTAAGCAAAGCCGGGGCAATGGCCCTGGGTAAGAATTGCACCAGCTGTCTCGTATATAAGCCGGCCTATCGGGCCGGGATATTCCATATCCGGAAAGCTGGGATACTATTTGATAAATACAACTTTGTATGCCTTACCCGGCATCCCCTTCACCCGAAACAAATAAACTCCGCTGCTGAGTTCCAGCTTCAAATCCAATAAGTTCAACCCCTGTTTGATGTCGTGATACTCTAGATCCCGTACTTTTTGGCCCCTCAGGTTGAACAGCTCTAAATGCACTTTTTTGAAAGCTTTGTCGCTTTGCACTTCCAGCCTGCCCTGTCCCCGCAAAGGATTGGGATAGATCGCTTTGATCTGCAGCGGTATAGGGATCAATTCTGGATCTTCATTGGCAGAGGTATCACTGCTGATACTCACATTCACCGTGGAATTTGCCGGTAGATTCACCCTCACATAGCATAGGTTATGATTCCCCGTGCGATCAACTTGTTCCAATATCCCGCCATTAACATCGTAGAAAGAATCTGAAAGCGGCATCTTGAGCTTCAGCAAAGCATTCTCGAAAGCTATGGGCTGGTTGTTTGTAATCACAGCCAACACGCTGTCGGACATGGCATTATTTGCCGGGATGTAATTGACGCGAAGGTTCGAACCACCGGAACCGGCATAGATGGTCTCCAAGGGGCTGAAGCTATCCTCTGATACTCGAACTATGCGGTAGGCCCTATTGCCGTCACAGACACTGCGCGTAGCCAGATTGTAGGGATAGGAACCGATGGAGCCGCTATTGGAATGGATGTGACCATACAAAGCCATGTCCAGTCCCAAATCATCCAGCGACAGCTGTTCCTGAAAATCAAAGTGATGAAACAGCACTTTGCGTTGATCCGGATGGGCATCGATAGTGGAATCCAACCACATCAGTTGTTGATCGGTAAAACTGTCTGAGCCATATATGTGTGTGCGGAAGCTGTCATAATTGATGTATGCTTCCATACCCATATAGAGAGTATTGCCATAGTTGAAGAAATAGTCCTGAGTATGATAGGGCCAGCTTTCATCAGTGTTGTCCAGCCACGACCAGCCAAAATAGCGCCACCAATTGCGCCGTGCGGAACCCGATGGCGGCGGGGTTTGATTCCAGCCACCGATGTCGTGATTGCCCGAGCTTACGTAGACCGGTATATCCAGTTCAGTCAGGAGCCTCTGAGTCCAACCATACCAGTATTGATTTTCAAATCCCTCCAATTCGCCTTCGTTTAAAAGATCCCCGGTTAACAGAACAAATTCCGGTCGGATGAGCTTGAGATCCTCCATCACGGCACGAAAGTCCACAACCGAGGTGGAATCCGTGTCATAACCGGGATTGGGATAGTAGGAACGGTTCGGTAGGTGTAGATCAGTAATATGCGCAAAATAGTAATTCGTCTTGCGAGATGGAACGATCTGCACCGCGTTGCGGCTGACATCATGGATTCCCCCCGTGGCGTTCACTTCCAGATCGTAGAGTTCATACACTTCCACGGGCGGGATAATCACTTGCAAGAACCAACGATCGGGATTCCCCTGCATTGTAGCAGATTGCAGGGGCAAGCTTACACGCTTGTTTTCGTGGACAAGCCATGCTTCAAAACCTGTGGCAGTCTCCGGTGCTAAGCAGGTAATAGTCATAGTTTCTCCGGGGCTGTGAATGGCAGGGATATTCAGTATTGGGCGCTGAATAACGGTCAAGGTGTCTCCCAACGTGTTGTAATTGCTATTTACGGTAACCGATCCGTTGCTGATGTGGGTGATGTGGTCTGCGCCAAAGAACACGTCGAATAGATTCAATTCGGACACTCCGGTATGGTTTGCCCAAAAGTTCAATCTCAAAAGATCCCCGGTTCCGGACAGGGCATTGTCGCACTGGAAAGATACGTTTAACAACCCCGGACTGTTTTGAAGATCGATGGTTCCGCCTTGAGACAGAGTCCCGGTCTGAACGATATTTCTATATTCCAATATCTGTGGATCATAATAAAGATCGAATGCATAGCTTGTATAGCCAGGTTCAGCTGAGATATTGTGCGCTTGCATAGGAACGGTGAGCTGAGAGTCCAGTGCCGCCGTGAGATGAGGTATATGCAAAGATATTGCCAGATTATCCGTAAGCAGATCTGCTGCATCACGCGGATTGATGGCATAGCTGTTATAGCTGAAATCCACAATTCCGGTAATTGAGGAAAAGACCAGGCCTGTGTGAATGCCGTTCCATGCATGATCCGCTTCAAAAAAAGCATTATCGATCTGGCAATCTCCGCTCCCGTCATTCACAAAGAACTCCTGATATGTATTTGGTACTGCAGTTACTTCGGCGTTATTTACCCGAATCAAAACACTTTCCCAAGGCTCTGCCGTCGCGTATCCGGCTAAAGCTCCGGTGGATATTTCAGATGCTTCGGGCAGGGGATTGTTTTGGCTTAACACTTGAAAATTGGATATGGAGCTGATTTCAGTAAAATTGTAGTATTCCGATACAGTGCCGCTGAATTGAACAAGATCTCCCAGATTCGGCTGACAGTAGCGGTCATACACATACAGTCCGCTCCAGGGACCGCCACCGGAATCAGCGATGAAAAAGTTATTGCCCCCAAAGCCAGTTCCGGTCACAATTCCCTGTACCCTTACTTCCTCATCCAGATAGGGTGAATTCCCATCGATCTCCATGGTATATTGGATATCATAACAGCTGAGCACCGGCTGAGCAGCTATTATGCCAAAAGACAGGCAAAGCAATACTGCAATTATATATTTATCCATTGTATCTCCCGATTGTTTTGCATTGTAACAGATGTTTCCAATGAAGTCTAGTTTATATATGTACTGCATCTGTCAAACCTTTTCTAACCACGCGCCATCGCTCTCTTTTGGAGATAAGCGATCAGCCGGTATACCAGGTAAAACCCCCAAGATGGCTGGATGGCATATTGTATTGGGATAATGTGGAGTTTTTTTAACAGGAATTGGGACAGAAAATGCCTATGAGCCGCTGTAGTCTGAACATTACATAAAGCTTAGACTGATATCGGCTGGTTTGAGAATGTGTCAGTGACGATATTTTGTTAAATCAATAATAAGCCATTGCCGCAGAGCCGATAGCCGCGATATAGATCACATAGAAAACAATTGAAACTATGAAACCGATCAGCGCCCATTTTCCGGCTTCTTTTGCTTTCATTGGCATAGTGGAATTCCATACCAGATAGAGAATAAGCCCTAAAAGAGGAACCAAAAAACAAGCTCCGCCCAATAGGCAACCAATGGGGCCATCTGTGTCTGCATTCATTGTGCCGATCTGCTTTACAGCTACGCCACAGTGAACGCAAACTACTGCACGATCGTCAATTTCTTTTCCGCAGTTGGGACAATACATATTTCTCTCCTTGCTAGATTTTCACCTATATTCCGGTGTGAAGATATGTGATAATTGCTCTGATGCGTTTATAGCTATCTTTAGCCACAACCCACATCATCAATGGGAAAACGATAAGAACCTTCCAATTGTAAGCTATCGCCACAGTGGGCTGAAAATGTAGCATGGCCGCAAATGCTCTGGTCATTCCACATCCCGGACATTCTCTTCCAATGATATGATTGAAAATACATAGTGAAGACGATGCCTCAACGCGCATTGGTGCGATGCATAAAAGTAATATTGCCAATGTTAGGTATATCAGCAATATCAGGATATTGAGCAGGTATATCCGTCTATTTACGGTAGAGAGGGTTCCCGTTGCCATCTCTATAAGAACCGGTTATTATCATGATGAGATCTACGATTGCCCAAATACCACAGCCACCCCCCGTCAGCAACTGAATAACGCCGATGACAGGACTGTTGGTGTAAAATCTGTGTATACCAAATGCTCCCACAAAGATGCATAGAAGTAAAGTAGTAAGCCAGTCTTTACCACCTTCGGGCATCTCTGCACTGGAGTTTATGGGTACTCCGCAACCGGTGCAAATAGCTGCTCCGGGTTGCACCGCCGCTCCACAATTAGTACAAAAATTCCTGGAACCCTTGATCGGTAATCCGCAACTGATACAAGCATATGCCTTTGGATCCACCGGAGCTCCGCAATTTGAACAGTACATAAATCTCTCCTCTATTGTTGTATTTAACTGTGATTTTTTACACTTAAGTCATTATTTTCCCATGCATAGAATGAGTCAAGATTTTTTAGTTCTCTCTTGCAAGCTGCTGTGTATACATGTGTAATGAGCACAGTATTCCAAGTAATAGCATGCCCTATATTTCAAGGTGTGCCGAAGGCGATATCATCCCGTTATCATCGGGTACTCACTACTTGATGACGGCTTTATATCCGGTTCGGCAAGCCTTTATCCACAGAGGAAGATAGGGCTGATTGGTGAGCAAGCTCAATGATGTTACATCACCTGAGGCCACAAGCTCCTAGGATTCTCCTCCTGGTTTGTATTCCCAAAGAACGAGATCTCTCCAGCGCTATCTCAAGCTCCCAAGATTCTGAGCTATCAAAAACCACTCGCCCAGATAAGCATCCATCTGCATCATGCCAATATTTGAACTTGACATTTAAACGATCCTAGGCAGTTTTGCATTCAGCCGAGTATTCAGGGCTAAACTATATTGGCAAGCATGAATACCGATAGGGTATGGCGGGAAACGGCCATGCCTCCCATTGGAAAGGCTGACGGGATTATTCCGTTTGCCTCCAAAAATAAATAATGGAGGTTACAACCTTGAAAAAGTACGTCTTTGTACTGTTTATCATCGCTCTACTTCTGGGCATCAGCGCATGCAGTGAGAAGGACAACGGCACCGAGCCTCAGATCCTGGGCTATCAACTGGAACAATTCATCGATGCGGATCAGGTACAGACAATTACGGATCCCAACGAAGAGGAAGCAACGGATTTTAGAGATCTCTACAATTATGAGATAGTGGCATCAGACGGATACAGCCCCAGAAATCGCGAGGAAACCGCAGGTTACGATCTGGATTGGGATGTGTTTAAAACCGGCTATATGGTACCTTCAAATCAGTTACGTACCATGTTCCTAGACGACACCACTCCCGGCGCTTTCGAAGTGAAAAACGCCGCCAGCATCCGTCTCTACCGTCGCATCGTGGTGGCAGATACCCTTGGTAATGCCCACTATATCGAGCTGGGCGCGTTGCCCATACACAGCATAGCAAATTGGGACGGAGCAAATGAAGACGCCATCAAGCTGAGCGATCTGCTGACTGATCACAGCGGTTATGACAATATTACTCTGATGGCTTCGGACGGCTATAGTAAGGATTACAACACCGAACAGATTGCTGATGGCTACTATTTGCTTGAAAGCGAAAGGACTACATTTCCCACTTTCAACGAAGAGATGAATAACAGCATGAAAAGATTCAAATATATCGACCGGATTGTGGTCAATATGGATTTTGGCACGGATATCCCGCTATACGAAAATGCCGATGCTGAAGACGCCGATATCAGCTTCACTTTCCCGGAGCTATATGACGGCTTCGATGGTGTTGAACTGGATCTTGGCGAGGATTGAAAAAAATCATCTTGATCGGCATGGGGCTGGTACCCATGCTGATCTTTTCTGTATCAAACGCATCTGATTCGCTGAAGCAGTATCATCTGCATCCGGTGAGAGTGATCGCGGACGGGCCTCAAGCCAGCATCGGAAAGGTGAGCAGCATCCTGAAGCCCCAAAACAGCGAAAGCGTATCTGAAGCTATCAAAATGAGCCCGGGCTTGAGTATCAGCTATGGCTCCCGGGATGAAAGCAACTTGAAGATTCGTGGATTCAGGAAGAACGAAAACCTCATCCTGATGGACGGCAGACCTCTGAACAGCGGCTATTTCGGCAATGTGGACCTCTCCAAAATCCTCATCGACGATATCGCCGAGATTCGCATCATCAAAGGACCCGCATCCGCGCTGTATGGAACTTCCACCATGGGCGGAGTGGTGAACCTGATCAGCAAAAAAGAAGAGCATCGCCTTGCCCTGGAAACCGGTCTATCTCGCAATCTGGTAAATTCTCAAAGAATCTCTACCGCCCAAAAAATTGGAGATTTTAGCTACAAAGCCAGCATCATGCGGGAAGAACGCCGACCCTATCCTTTAGCGAAAGATTTTGAGCCTACCGTGTTTGAGAATGGCAAGCTGCGGGATCACAGCTATCAAAAAAGCTGGCATATTGATATAGATAGTAACTGGCTGCTGAACGACTTGCACGAAATGGGACTGGATCTGGGCTATTCTACAATACCATACAAAAAGATACCATCCTCCATATACTCTTGGGATTATGGCACTTACAAGGACTGGTATCGCGCCAATGCCAGCCTGGGCATGGATTTTGCCAGCGCAGTAAACAGCAATCTGCGGGGACAGCTTTATTTCGATGCCGCGGGAGATACTTTTGAGCGTTTTCGGGATCTCAATCACCAGATTTTGGAGCTGTCCTCCCGAATGGAATCCATCAATATTGGCATCGCCCCGGTTTTTGAACTGCGCCGGGATGGCATTCTCAACCTGGGAAGCCGAAACGAATATCGCCGGGTTACCCGAAAGGACAACGGCAACTACAGCGAGTGGACCACCAATCACGCAGTGGTGGGCAGCATTTTTTCGCAATATGAAGCAGAGATCATTCCCGCCCTGTCTTATGCCATAAGCCTAAGCATGGCATATTACGGACACAGCAAATCGGATCGCGTCCGTTTTTATCCGGAACCCTCAGCCGCCATCACTTGGAATCACTCTGAAAACATCAGCACTATGCTTTCGCTGGGAATCAACAGCTCCATACCCACCATGCGACAGTTTTTCTCCGCCGAAAACGGTAATCCGGATCTACTGGCATCATCTGCAAAAAAGATAGAACTGACTCACAAACGCAATCTTGGCTTAAACACGATATTGGATATGGCCATCTACTTCAACGATGTGCGCAATCTGATCGATAGAAAGAACAATCGCTATGAAAACATCTATAAAGTGCAGACCTATGGCGGAGAGATCGCAATGAATAGCAATATTACAAAATTCTGGGATAGCACTTTGCAATACTCTCTCTTGCAGAGCTATGGGGATTACACGCTAAGTGACAGCGCGCCACACAGCGTGGAATGGATTAATCACATCAAGCTCCCTTGGGGCTTTGTGGCGCGTAGCACTTCGGTAATCGTAAGTAAACGGAAATCCCAGGATAGCGTGGATCAATTTCACAGTCTTCCGGCATATAATACTCACGAATTTGGCATTCAAAAAAAGTGGAATAACTTCGAAATCGATCTTGCTTTGCTAAACTCTCTAGATGCAAACTATCAAAGCGAATATGGTTATCCCGCTCCCGGCAGAGACTTTAGCCTGCGTCTAAAATATTATCTCCGTTAAGCCACCTATCCCGGCAATAATTCCCCGATCCGCATACTTTGCCTGGCACCGGCGGCAGATGCCATTATACTTTAAATAAAAATATGTATGTAGGAACTAAGATATGAAACCGATCCCAAATTTTGCACATCCGATCTATCCTGTGTTACAACAGCGTTGGAGCCCCCGCGCCTTTTCGGAACAAATGCTGAGCAAGGCCGATGTCTCCATCCTGCTGGAAGCCGCACGCTGGGCAGCCTCCTGTATGAATGAACAGCCCTGGCGCTTTGTGTGGGCTTTCAATGATGACTCACCCCTATATAATAAACTCTTTGACTGCCTATTGAAAGGCAATCAGGAATGGGTTAGCACCGCCCCTGTGCTGATGCTCACTCTGGTGGAACCGAAATTTCACTCCAATGGCAAGCCAAATCCCTGGGCCAGGCATGATCTCGGTTTGGCTATTGGCAATATGACAACCCAAGCGAGCAGTATGGGTATCTATATTCATAATATGGGTGGCTTTTCCGCGCAAAAAGTGCAAGCGCACTTCCCGCAGCTGCAAGATCTGGATCCGGTTACCATGATCGCTTTGGGCTATCCGGGAGATATCGCTTCTCTGTCCGAATACAACCAAAAACGGGAACAGGAAGTACAGACGCGCAAGCCACAGACAGAAATCGATCTCAGTTCCAAATTGTCATAAGACAAAAGCCATCACATACAGGATAACATTCTACAAGAATGCTATCCTGTTTTTTTTGAGCCATTTAGAGAAATAGAGCGCAATAGCCCTGATTAGGAAGGGCAAGGCTGAGGTTTCTGCTCACTTACACACGGATAAATCTCACAATTCTCTCATTTTGAACAAGCTGCGGCATGTATATGGATGTTGAGTATAGGGGTTTAGATAGGGCGAAGTATTGTCTCCAAGAAAAAAACAGGCTCTGACAGATCATTATAACCTACTGTTTATCAATATATTATGGCATATCGCCACAAAAAGGTAAAAAAAAAGCCAATTAAATCTTGACAAGAAATGTGGGATGTCATATAGGTGTCACAGGATATCAGAATATCTCAGATAAGTTCAAAAAGTCTCAGAATACATGGCGCGGCTTAACCAAAAATTGCATTGCCGCTCAAATCAGGATGAAACAGCAGGAAAAGGAAGGACCATGTCCGGTGAATTTTTAGGTATCTTCGAAAACTCAGTACACAAGCAGCGCGTGATCATTCCGGCGAGTTTCAAAAAGAAATTTGCCGAAGCAGCAATGCGCTCGGTTGTGGTAACCATGGGGCCTTCAAACACCATCGCCATATATCCTCTGGACTCTTGGAAAAGCACTTTGGAACGTCTGAAAGATGGTGATGAGCGCGCCAAAAGTCTGCGTACTCAGCTGATTGATTTTGCGATGATGGAGCAGGAATTGGAAGGACCGGGCAGAGTGAGAATTCACGAATTGCTCTTAAGTGAAGTAGGCATCGAAGATAGCGTGATCATCAAAGGAGAAGGTCACTATATCTCACTGTGGAATCCGGAAGTATATGCCAGGGTACGCCAGAGCAAGTTACAAGCTCATCGCGACACCTTTACCAGTGAGGACTATCAGCTGTGAGCACCTATCACGAACCGGTGATGCCGCAAACTTGCATGAAGTATCTGAATCTTCAGAAAGGCAAGATCTATGTGGACGCCACATTGGGCGGCGGCGGTCATGCCCTGACCATGCTGCAACAAGAGCCCGGCATCCGGCTCTACGGAATCGATCAGGATGAAGAAGCAATCAAGGCTGCTTCAGAGCGCTTGCAGGGCTATTCTCCGGTTCTCATCAAGGCAAATTTCAAAGATCTGCGTACGCAATTGGCATATAATAAGGTAAAGGGGATCGATGGAATTCTCTTTGATCTGGGAGTAAGCTCGCATCAGTTGGACGAAACAGAACGGGGCTTCAGTTTTGATCGGGAAGCTGATTTGGATATGCGTATGGATCGCGATGCCGGAAACAGCGCCAAAGACATCGTGAACGATTGCAGCTTTGAAGAGTTAAAGAAGATATTCAAGGAGTATGGCGAAGAACAAGCCGCGGGCAGGATCGGCAGAGCCATCGAACGCTATAGAACAGAGCGCAGGATACAGAGCACCACCGAGCTGGCACGTATCATCGAAAGCGTAGTGGGAGCAGGCAGCAAAGAATCCTTGAAAGCTAAGGTAAGAATCTTTCAAGCCCTCAGAATCCGCGTAAACGACGAATTGAACGCTTTATCCACCGCTTTGGATGATGCCATCAATCTGCTTAATCCCGGTGGCAGAATAGTGGTGATGAGTTATCACTCACTGGAAGATCGCATAGTGAAGAACATTTTCAGGCTGGCGGAGCAGGATTGCATCTGTCCTCCGGCAATCATTAAATGTGTATGCTCGCATTACAGCAAGATAAAAATACTAACCAGGCGACCGGTTTTGGCGGAGCCTGAAGAAATAGCATCAAATGTCCGTTCGCGCAGTGCAAAGCTGCGAGCGGCAGAAAAGAAATGGGGGAAACAATGAGAGGAAGAATAATCGTATTGATTATCCTGGTAGCCGTATGCGGTTTTTTAAACTTTTTCAACAGCAACAAGATCGTGAGCTACACCCGTCGCCTTTCGAACGTGGAAAAAACTTTCAACGCGGAGAAAAACATCAATACCGAGCTCCTGGTGGAGCATGATGATCTGCGCAGCGGTCGCCATATCGCGTCTCTGGTAAGGGTGGAAATGAACCAATTTATCCCGGATAACGAGCAGGGCAGCATCATCTATGTGCACGAGCCCTCACCCAGCCAGGAAAGCAACACCTATTGCATTATCGATCTTATCGCCACCAGAGCCGAGGCAAAGAACGTAAACATCATGCTAGATTGATGCCATGCGCTCGCGCTTCTATTTGTTGATTGTTATCTTTGGTGCAGCCGCTCTTTTGTGGAGCGCGTACCTTTTTGGTATCCAGATTCTGGATCCCTTCAATTTTGCCCATCTCAGGCGTGTGCGTTATATTCCCCGCAAAGAAATCCTCATCCCCCGCAGAGGCGGAATATATGATGCCAAAGGCAATTTGCTGGTTTCCAGCGTTAGCTACTACCAACTGGATATCGATCGTTCAGCAATAAATACTTGGGCAGACAGAAATGACATCAGCCAAAAAGAAGCATTTGCCAGAGTAGCCACTGCTATCAGCAAATGCAGCAGCATCAGCAAAGAAGCAGCCCTGAAACGCCTTAATCTTGGCAGTAGAAACTCTTCGATCCAGATCAGCAATCGCATAAGTGAAGCGGAATTGGATAAGCTGATACAGGAGTTTAAAGACCAGAAATTGCCGGGCATGATCCACAACTTTGCCTCTATGCGAAGAATCTATTCCAAGGGCACCCTGGCCGCCCGGCTGTTGGGAGCCGTAAGTGAGGCTTCCAACGGCTATGATCCCATGACCGACAGCAAATCTTTGTACAAGCTTTCGGGCATCTGCGGCGTTGAAGCCACATACGACAAAGTGCTTTCCGGAGAATACGGTTGGCGCGAGATCGTCTTGGACGCGAACGGTAATCGCGTACCCTATCCGGATCTGCATGAGAAGAAACCCAGAAATGGTAACAACCTGTACCTTACCATAGACACAAACATCCAGGAAATAGTGGAAAACGTACTCTATGAAGGAGTGGAAAAATATGGCGCTGCCCACGGTGGCGCTGTGGTGATGGATCCCAAAACGGGTAGAGTGCTTGCCCTTGCCGGGGTATCGAATAAAGACAAAAATGACGATCCAAACCTGGTGAGGACTAAATCAAACATCCCCGCCAGCTTTATGTATGAACCGGGAAGCACCTTGAAACCTATCAGTATGTTGCCTGCCCTGGAACACAAATTGGTGAAGCCCAATGAGAGAATAGAGTGTGGCAGATACCAGATTGGACGACGCGTGATCACAGATACTCACGATTACGGCCCCCTCACTCCCCGTGACATCATTGCCAAATCCAGTAACGTGGGTGTGGCAAAGCTGGCAGAACGAACCGGTAAAACCCGCTTGTATGAAGAATACATATCTTTGGGCTTTGGGCAGAGAAGCGCTTTGAACCTTTTCGGAGAATCCAGCGGCCTCTTTGCCAAGCTGGAAAACTGGGATGGATACTCCCTGCATTCTCTTTCTTTTGGCCAGTCGATATCGGTTACATCCATTCAGCTTGCAGCAGCATACAGTGCCATAGCCAATGGCGGAAAAATGATGAAACCAAGCATCATAGACAGTTACCGTGACGATGATGGAGAGCTAATCGAATCTTTCGAACCATCAGTGCTGAGGCAGGTCTCTTCCAAGGCCGCTTGCGATACCATGTTATCTTATATCCAAGACGTTGTGGATGACGGTACGGCTACCCATATCCGGATGGATTACATCAGTGTGGGCGGTAAAACCGGAACTGCAGAAAAGAACGTGGAGGGCACCAGAGGGTATTCCAGCGGAAAATACAACGCCGTCTTCGCCGGGATGTTTCCCATGGAGAATCCCCAGATGGTGGTAGTTGTGTTTTACGATGAGCCTTCTCACTATTATCGTTTCGGTTCGATGAGCGCAGCGCCTTCATTCAAAAAAATCGTTGAAAACATACTCTTTATGCCGGATTGCCAGATTCTCCCTTATAATGAACGTCTGTTACAAACTTCCTTGAAGATGCCGGATCTGATCAACATGAGCGTGGAAAACGCGGAGCGGAGTCTGAATCGCTTTGGTTTCCTATATAAAATCGAGGGGCCAGACAGTGCTTCGGTAGTGATAGATCAATTTCCAAAAGCAGGGATATCTGTGGATAAAAATCATCCTATCACCTTGAAGCTGGGTAAAAGCAAAGATAAACCCGCTGAGGAGAGACTGGCAAAAGCCATAATGCCAAATTTGGTGGGGATGACTCTGCGCAAAGCCGTGAAAACCGCCTCAGAACGAGGAGTACCAGTAAAGATCGTTGGATCCGGAGTGATACGCAAGCAATCTCTACTTCCGGGTTCCCGCATTACCGGGACCAGTGTTTGTATATTGGAGGCTTCGCTATGATAGATCAATTGCTACAGCTTTTCGAATCTCACTCGATACTCATAAAAAGCAAGATCAGAGGTGAAAAGAAATTGCCCCGGCCTGTGAACGATAATAGAGAACTGCAACCGGGAGATTGCTTCATCGCCATCAAGGGCGCAAATTTCGATGGGCACAACGCTATCCCCAAAGCCCTTGAAAACGGCGCGGAATTCTGCATCGGTGAAAGCGAAACGGCTCAGATCGTGGTAAGCGACAGCCGCAAGGCGACCGCGCTGTACTCAAAGCTATACTATGGTGATCCCTCCACCAGGATGAGCTTGTATGGAGTGACCGGAACCAACGGCAAGACCACGACATCTTTAATGCTGTATCAGATGCTCTTGCAAAAAGGGATTAAAGCAGCATGGATAGGAACTTTGGGCTACAAAATATTGGGAAAGGATTATCCCACCAAACATACTACCCCGGACATCCTGCAGCTTAATGCCATACTGAAACAGATGCTGGACGCGGGCATAAGCCATGTGGTGATGGAAGTATCTTCCCATGCACTGGCATTGGATAGAGTGTATGGCATCACATTTCAGTATTGCCTGTTTACAAATCTCAGCCGCGACCATCTGGATTTCCATCGGGATATGGACGACTATTTTGAAGCTAAATATATGCTTTTTGAGCGCGCCGCGAGCAACTCTGCATGGAGTATAATCAATCGGGATGATCCCTATGGCAGGATGATCCTGGATCGCCTCGGAACAGCCGGAGGAAACAAGCTCAGCCTGGGAAGAGACAGCGGGGCCGATATCAATATTACGGATGTGAGAATCGCCTTGGAGGGCTCCTCTTTCTCACTGGTCCGCAAAAACGGAGAAACATGCACTATTCACAGCCCTCTGGTGGGAGATTTCAATGTCGACAACCTCGCTTTGGCATCTGCCGCCCTGCTGTGTTCCGGTGTAGCACTCGGCGAATTGCCGGAATTGTGTAGCGCGCTAGAGCCCGTGCGAGGCAGAATCGAAAGTGTAGCCAATTCACAAGGATTGGGTGTGTTTATAGATTATGCGCACAGTCCAGATGCTATCAATAACGTCCTCAGAAGCTTGGATAAGATGCCCCATGGAAGGATTATCACTGTGTTTGGAGCCGGAGGGGATCGAGATAGAGGCAAGCGGCCGCTAATGTTGAAAGCAGCCCTGAGCTATAGTGATGCCGTGATAGTGTGCGACGACAATCCCCGCACAGAAAACCCCGATGCCATCATCCGGGATATTGTGAGTAATTG
>Ga0265295_1000480_pt1 | contig 80521 bp, 69 predicted proteins | sample Munlansysbiofilm_FD_192503 | JGI IMG/M metagenome (GOLD analysis project Ga0265295, IMG submission 192503) | Leachate microbial communities from a municipal landfill in Southern Ontario, Canada - Methane capture system biofilm | ecosystem: Engineered > Solid waste > Landfill > Unclassified ... | reverse complement strand
TTGGAGTTAAATCAGTTGCTGCTTGAAGCAAAATAGTTAATAAATTCATAATAAAAAATATTAAGGGTTAATTATAGGGTTCTGAAATTAATGATGTTCTTCGACAGCCATTCCAAAAAAGATGGCTGAAAGTAAGGTAAATACATAGGCCTGGATAAATGCTACCAGCAATTCGAGGAAGTTGATAAATATTGACATGCTGATGGACAATACTGACATGCCATAACCTGCATAAAGACTGGCCTGTCCAAAAACAAAAATCAAACTGATAAAACCAAGGATGATAGTGTGCCCGGCAGTGATGTTAGCAAACAAACGTACCATAAGTACGAAAGGTTTTGTGAACACCCCAACCAACTCGATAATCGGCATTAATGGTAAGGGTAATTTAAGCCACCAGGGAACACCGGGCGTATTAAAAATATGCGCGTAATAATTTTTATTGCCACTAAATGTGGTAACCAAAAAAGTGAAAAAAGCTAAAACTCCTGTAACAGCTATGCTGCCTGTAACGTTTGCTCCAAACGGAAATATGGGGATGAGCCCAAAAAGATTATTAAAGAATATAAAAAAGAAAACAGTGAGTAAATAGGGTAAAAAGCGCTCGTAATGTTTTTTCCCAATTGAAGGGCGGGCAATGTCATCGCGAATAAAAAGTATCAATGGCTCAATAATCGACTGAAAACCTTTTGGTGCTTTACGTTCACGTTTGCGATAGGCTTTTGCTACGCTCAGGAATATTATAATTATTAAGAAGCTATGTATCAGCACCCCAAGGGAGTTTTTTGTAAGTGAAAGGTCGATCGGCTGCACAAAATCGCCATTGGCATCTTTGCGCACAATTTTTCCTTTCTGCATGCCTTCGGTGGAAATTTCAAAGCCTTTGTAAGCTACTTTTCCATGATGAAACTTAGACGACATAAAGAAATGCCACTCGCCTTGATCATATAAAATTACCGGTAACGGAATGGATAAATGGGTATTTCCCCAGTCGGCGATATGCCATTCATACGAATCCACGATGTGGCCAATGATCACTTCACCGGCATTAAACTCGGCCTCTTTAATCTCTTCCTGTACCTCTTCAGATATTTGTGGAAGACTGCCATCCATTTGTGCCACAGCACTTAAACATGTAAAACCAAAGAGTAACAGTGTTACAAAAAACATAGAAATACCGCCTCTTTTAATTCCTTTTTGGGTCGCCATTTATACGGGTTAATCAGGGTTAGAAATTGGCTGCAATTTTACGAAAGAATCCTTGAATAGGAAAGCCTTTTCTGTGAATTCTTTGTAAAGCAGTTTATTGCACCATCATTTTCGTACTAAAACCTTAGCTTTCTAATTAAAAATCATTCTAAATTAACTGAAATAATGGCCTTCCTATTATATAAATCGTACCTTCATCCAGCCGTTTTTATGTTCAGAAACCTCTAAAAAATCCTTATTATGAAAGCTTTTTTATCCATTTTAGCTGTGGTTTTGTTGCTAAGCGCGTGTAGCAATTGCCCCAATGAACCAACAATTGCCGAAGAAATTAACCTTATTGAAGAACTTCTTGAGCGATATTCAATCGCCATGGAAAATGAAGATTTTGCCATGATTGAAAATATCTGGGCTACCAACGACAGCATTATTTTGCTGGGTACCGATACGCACGAAAAGCTGATGGGCTGGAAAAACATCAAGCGAGCTTATAAAAATCAGTTCAATGAAATATCAGATGTTTATATTTCTACCAACGATCAGTTTATCCGGATTAATTGTACCGGCAACACGGCCTGGTTTATCAAAAACATGAATTACAATTTTATGTACGACAGCATTGCACGCAGTTTTGAAGGCATTCGTTTTTCGGGTGTGCTGGATAAAAATGAGGCTGGTGCATGGAAAATGATGCAAGGACATATTTCTGTTCCGGCACAAATAAATATCGGACGCTAAAGCTTTTTGCGAAAGTTTTAACCTATTGTTGACTTGCCACGGCTTGTTCAAGTACGATTTATCATACCTTTGCAGCGCTCAATCGAACAACTCAAAGGCTTATGTCAAAAATAATGGATCCCATCGGCAGACTGATGGGTTTGCGCTACAAATCGCACCCCTGGCACGGTGTAGAAATCGGTCCTGATGCGCCCAAAGTGGTAATTTGCTTTATTGAAATGGTGCCTACAGATACCGTTAAATATGAAGTTGATAAAGTTTCGGGTTATTTAAGGATCGACCGTCCTCAAAAATATTCCAATGTTGTGCCGGCACTTTACGGCTTTGTCCCACAAACTTTTTGCGCTACCCGTGTAGCTGAGTTTTGCAACGAAAAAACCGGTCGCACCGATATAAAAGGCGACCGCGACCCGCTGGATATTTGTGTACTTACTGAAAAAGTTATCACCCACGGTGATATTTTAGTGCGGACCAGACCCATTGGCGGCTTCCGGATGATTGATGGAAACGAAGCCGACGACAAAATCGTGGCCGTGCTGGATAATGATGCCGTGTATGGCAGCTACCTGGACATTCATGATGTTCCTGACTTGGTAGTTGACAGGCTGAAACATTATTTTCTCACCTACAAAGATCTCCCCGGCAAAGAGAGTAATGTAGAAATTACCCACGTTTATGGCATTGAAGAGGCCCACGAAGTAATCAAACGTTCGATGGACGACTATCATCATAAGTTTGACAACCTGGATAGTTTTCTTTCAGAGGTTTAAGCCAAAATATTCAGAACTCCTGACCCATTAACAGATTTTCAGTTTGTTAGAAGTTTTCGTTCGTAAAATACAATTGTCGCATATTTTTAAAAGTTCACGGGTTTGGGGTTTGCGGATTGACTTTTGAGATTCCTCCCTGCGGTCGGAATGACATGCGTTATCAAATATATGAAGGAGGGGGTAGGGAAAATCAGGGGGCGGCTTTGCCGCCCCCTGATTTTCCCTACCCCCTCCATTTTACCACACAGAAATGTCATTCCGACCGCAGGGAGGAATCTCCTAATAATTAAATATCAATATATTACATGTTGTCATTGGTAGTCAACGGGTTCACGGGTTCACAGGCGTTGACTGACGGTTTTGGTTTTTTTCTCCAACGAAATTCACAGATTATTCTTTCATGTTAAACTGCGACATTATAGATCACGATAGGTCAGGAGTTCTGAAATTACTTTCAGTTAAATTTTCCGCTAAAAGAAAATCCGCAGCAGGCCCCAAAAGCCACACTGCGGAATCCAATCAACACACAACAAGCGCTACAAAGCAGCGGCTTTTATTTTGTCGGTTTCCGATACGCCTTCTACAATTTGTATCACCAGGCCATCGGACAAACCGGTTTTTATAATACGTTTCTCAAAAGTCTGCGGTGCCACCTCAACTTCCACGTAAGTGGTATCGTCTTCAAATTTCAGTAAACCTTCGTTGATGGCCAGCACCTGTTCTCTTTTGTCGAGCACTATATCGGCATTGGCACTATAGCCTGCGCGGATAAACTGGTTTTCTTTCAGGTTTACGGCAGCCCGAATCTCAAACTGTACTGCACCATTTTCTTCTACGCCTTTTGGCGCGATATGCTCTAAAACCGCATTAAAATTTTCGTTTTCTATGGCTCCGATAGTTAAAATAAGCGCCATGCCTTCCTTGATTTTTCCCACTTCGGATTCATCCACTTTGCCTTCAAAAATCATTTCTTTCATGTCAGCAATGGTAGCAATCACGGTTCCACTGTTAAAGGTGTTGCTTTCTATCACTGAGTTTCCCTCTTCCACCGGCACCGCCAGCACCATGCCCTCAATAGTTGAGCGAATAAGCGTATTGGTTACACTGCCGCCGCGTTTGGTAGCGCCTTCGCGGATGAGCTGCAAATTATCTTCGGCCGAAGCCAGCTCTTCCTGTGCACTTCGAAAAGAAATATCGTAGGTTAAAAATTCAGCTTCAGGAATCACCTGCTGCTCAAAAAGATCTTTGTAGCGGCTGAAGTTTTTTTGCATTTCTTCCAGTTGAATTTTCGCTCTATTTACGCGCGATTCAGCATTGTTGAGGCTAATCATATCCGGAATTATTTTTACCCGTGCAATAAGCTGGTCTTTTTTGACCACGTCGCCCGGCTCTACAAAAATTTGATCAATAATGCCCGAAACTTTTGGCGTGATTTCGATCTCCTTGCGCGGAACAACAGCACCGGTGGCCACCGTTTTCTTGATGATATCGGTCACATAAGCCTGAGATGTTTCAAAACTGACGGGCTTTGCCTGCGATTTTTTGTAGAGGTAAAATAAGGTTCCGGCAAAAATGCCAATGGCAATAAGTGCTACTGAAATTTTAAGAAATGTCTTCATTTTATTAGCTGATTTATAGTGTGTTAATTAATTTTTTATTCATACCTTAAGGCATCGATTGGTCTGATGCTTACTGCTCTTTTGGCCGGAACAAGACCAGCCAAAACACCCGAAACAACAATGATTAACAAGGCTGTTAAGGCTACCTGAAAATCGATATTGGGATTTAAAAACATTGCATTCTGAGAAGCCGCATAGGGCAGGTTTTTGTTGATCAGTTCAATCAAGAAAACCCCCGCGACCAGGCCTGCATATCCAGCGATGGTAGTGAGCACCACCGATTCGGTTACAATTTGTGTAATTACTTTAGCCGGCGAAGCACCCAGCGCGCGCATAATGCCGATTTCGTTGGTGCGTTCCTTTACAATCACCAGCATAATATTGCTGATTCCAATCACGCCGGCGAGCAGAGTTCCTATGCCTACAATCCAGATCAAGGCCTTAATTCCGGTAAACAAACCCGTCATTTGTCTAAATTCTTTGTCCAGGTTAAAAGAGCCAATGGCACGTGCGTCGTCGGGCGAAACTTTATGGCGTTCTTTCAACAGCTTTATAGCTTTGTCCTGCACAATACTCACCGGCAAATCGCCTTTGGAAGTGAGAGCAAACCAGCCCACAATATTTCCGTAGTTGTAGGCTTGCTGCAAAGTAGTAAAAGGCAGGTGAATGCTTTGTTCTTTGTCGCCACCAAAGTTCATGTTGGAATTTTTTGGTTTAAAAACGCCCACCACCTGAAAATAAACTCCATTTATTCGGATGTATTTACCGAGTGGATCTTCATCTTTCTCGAACAAAACTTCGTAAACGCGTTGCCCAATCACGGCAACTTTTCTGGCTTCTGCAATATCCATATCATTGATAAAACGGCCTTTAATAATGTTTGCCGGGTCAATCAAGTTCCATTCGGGATAATCGCCAAAGATGGAAAAGGCAGCCGTATTCTTTTTATAAACTACATTATCGCCTGATCGCCTTCCGCCGCCTTCCAGGCGCGGAGAAATAATGTCGAGCTCTTCAATATTGTCGGTCAATGCCTTAATATCTTCGTTGCGGAAATTAAAACGGCGGTTACGCGGAAGTCCTTTATACGGTTCTGTCGTTGGGCGCGTCCACATAAAAACGCTGTTGGTGGCCATATCGCCCATGCCGTTTGTAATACCGTTTTGCAGTCCGGTGCCGGAGCCAAGCATTATCATCAGCATAAAAATCCCCCAGAACACACCAAAAGCGGTTAAAAGTGTCCTGACTTTATTTTTTGCCAAGCTGCTCCATATCTCTTGCCATCTGTCGCGGTCAAACATAGTTTTTAGTGCTTTTGAAGTTTATGTTACTCATCTCTCAGGGCATCAATAGGTTTGATGGAGGCGGCTCTTTTGGCAGGAATAAAACCGGCCAGCATACCTGCAATTACTAACAAAGCCGTGGCGCCAATAGCGACCGAAAGATTGACTTCCGGCTGCCTGAAAAAAGGCGTATCTATTTGATCTGATATCAGTTCCAAAAGCCCAACACCCAACACCAAGCCAATATATCCAGCGAAGGCTGTAATTAAAATAGCTTCCTGCAAAATAAGGCTCACGATGCTGCCCGGTGTAGCACCAAGTGCTTTGCGAATTCCGATTTCTTTGGTGCGGTCTTTTACCACGATCATCATAATATTGCTCACCCCCACCACGCCGGCAATGATGGTGCCTATGCCAATAACCCAGATGAACATGCTGATGCTGGTAAATAATTTACGAAAACGACTAAACTCTTCTACGCTGTTCCAGAAAAACAAGGCCTGATCGTCTGTTGGGTCAAAATGGTGACGAGAAGCCATTTTCGCCTTCATCTGATTTTCAATTGAAATGGCTTCTTCAGCTGTGGCGTTGCCTACTGTTACAACGATTCCGTTGAGATTATGTGCTCCGCCAAAAACCTGCTGCGCAGTTGAAACAGCAACATAAACTACTTGCATATTGTCGTCGCGCCCGTCATCGTCGTCAAAAACACCCACCACTTTAAAAGGTATTTTGTTGATGCTGACATATTTGCCCAATGATTCTTCACCATGTTTGAACAAGGCTTCGTCCACCAGTTTGCTGATTAAAACTGTTTTACGGTTGTTTTGCTGATCGTTTTCATTGATAAAACGGCCTTTAACTAAAGTGAGCTGTTCCACCTTTTGGTAATCTGGATGAATGCCACGAATGCTGTAGGATCCGGATTCATTTTTATAAGAAATAGTATTCCCTGACCAGATATTATAACGACCGGATATTTTATCAATGCCGTTAATTTGTGAGCCTAAATAGCTGTAGTCATCATTTTTCATGCGAATTTCGCGACCCGGATTATTGCCGTTGTAGGCTTTGCTGGTTTGCCCGTTCCAAATCCAGATGGCATTGGTAGCCGACGACCGAAATTCATTTTCAACGCCTTTTTGCAAACCAACGCCCGCACCCTGCAAAATGATAAGCATGAAAATTCCCCAGGCAACAGAAAAGCCGGTCAGAAAAGTACGCATCTTGTTCTTTTCTATAGTATTAAAAATCTCCTGCCATTTATCAAGGTCGAACATGCTTGTGGTTTTTTATAGACTTAATACGGCTTGTGCAATCGGTTTGGCATGGCCATTTTTATGATCGGTGTCTATCAGCCCGTCGCGTAACTTTATGATACGCTGTGTTTTGTGAGCGATATCATTTTCGTGTGTAACGATAATCAGTGTGATGCCGGTTTGGTTTATTTCCTGAAACAAATCCATCACTTCACCCGAAGTTGTGCTATCCAGTGCGCCGGTGGGTTCATCAGCCAGTATCACTTTTGGTTTCCCAATCAGAGCACGCGCTATGGCCAGTCGTTGTTTTTGTCCGCCAGAAAGTTCGTTTGGCAGGTGATCAGCCCAAGGCAAAAGTCCGACCCGATCGAGATATTCCATCGCAAGTTTATTCCGGTTGCGCCGTGAAACACCTTGATAATAGAGCGGCAAGGCTACATTTTCAACTGCATTTTTAAAGCTAATCAGGTTAAAAGACTGGAAAACAAAACCCAAAAATTTATTACGCAGCAGGGCGGCTTTGGTTTCATTCATGTCTTTTATCAGCTTTCCATCGAGGTAATAATCGCCCTGATCATGCCTGTCGAGCAAGCCAAGAATATTTAGCAAGGTAGATTTTCCGGAGCCCGAAGAACCCATCACCGCTACCATTTCACCAGCACCTACTTCCAGGTCAATGCCTTTGAGTACATGCAGGCTGTTGCTGCCGGTTTCGTAAGTTTTATGAATATTGTTGAGTGTGATCATCTTTGTGTTGTTGAAGTGTGAGTCACTTTTTGCTGGCAAAAGAATTATCATAAATAATGCCATGATGTTGTATTGCTTTTATATTCAGGCTTTTATGCATGAAATTGAAAATTAGAAACAAGCCATCACTGTCAAAATTAGTGTGCGCCATCGTGCAGAACTATTCGAAATCGAACAGTTGCTCTTTAATAATTTTCGGATAAAAGCGAGAGAGGTATTAAATCCAGTGCAGAATTTCTGCCACAATAAACCCGAGGTAATTGCCTGCGGCATAACCAATAATCCCAACGGTAAGGCCAGGAATTATAAGGGTTTTGTTGTGAATGGAGGCAGCCACTACCGGAACAAAAGGCGGACTGCAAATTAAAGCTGTTGAAGTGATTAAAACCGTGTCGGCGTCAATTTTAAAAATGAACGCTAAAACCACATGAAGCAGCAGAGAACCAAAAACGACCAACGAAATATACAAAATCAGTTGGGGCGAGGCGTGAATCATATCATTGATATTGACCATAGACGAAACTGTGACACTAAAAACCAAGATCAGATACATCCCCAGCTCGAAGCTGTATGGCGTTTTGCGCAATGCCGGCACTGCCGATCCGAGCATCCCAAGGGTGGTAATTAAAAGTATCACCGTAACCATCATCAACGATGGCGGCACCAACTGGCCCAGCCCACCAGCGATGGCAAAAATGAGCGCTGATGCACCTAAAATCTTTAATAAGCCTTTGCGATTTGGCTTGGAGAGCATTTCGCGGTATTGATCGCTGGAATTTTTTACAACAATTTGGTTTTCGGTGGACTTATTAAATGGTTTTAAAAACAGCAGAAAGACCCGCTGTCCGGCCAAAAGCAAGAATAAAAGATAAACACCAGAAAGCATCATATCATACGTATGCGTGAGCAGATAGGTGTTTTCGTCCACGTCGAGCATGAGCTTGAGCGAGGCCAGGTTGGGCGTGCCACCGGTATAAACGCCTACCAAAAGCCCACTGATTTTCCAGAGTTGTGGGTTGGTATTTTGAAACAGATAAAAGCCTAGCACCACCATCGCCACCACACTAATCATGGCCAAAATCATAGATTTGAAACTGCTTCCGGCCATTTTTTTCCATTCGCGCAGGCGTGATGTAAACAGCAACATCGGGATGGCCAGCGGAATGCTCAGGCTCATAAAGATGTCCTGTAAGCCAGCTGCGTTTTCAGGAATCAGATTTAGGCCGCCCAGTAAAAGTCCGAAAACATAAGCCACCAGCACTGTGCCAAGCTTGTCAAGAAAAGCAATTTTTCGGCTTGCATAAATTATCAGCGCAGGTGCCAATAAATAGGTGAGGGCAAGTAAAATGAGTGATGTTGTCATAAGATTTAATCGACAAAAGTAAACTTTCCATTCAATCTGGCGGCTTTTAGCCCTTAGTCAATTCAAATCACTAATTTTGCACCGTGGCAAATAATTCAAAATTTTATGTGGTGTGGCGCGGTTTAACGCCTGGCATCTATAGCAGTTGGACAGCTTGTGAAAAACAGGTAAAAGGTGTTGATGGCGCTCGCTTTAAAAGCTTTAAGACCCGTGAAGAAGCCGAAACCGCTTTTGAATTAGGTCCCGAAAAGTTTCAACGCATCAGTGCTATTGAGCGTAACCGCAATAAAAGCAATCCGCCCATTGGCAGCACCATTGCCGTGGATGCCGCCTGCTCGGGCAATCCCGGCAAGATGGAATATAGAGGTGTTTTCACGGAAACCAACACCGAGCTGTTTCGCAGCAAAGTGTTTGAAGAGGGCACCAACAATATCGGTGAGTTTTTGGCCATTGTGCACTGCCTGGCTTGGCAACAAAAAAAACGCATCAATTATCCTATTTATAGTGATTCTCAAAATGCCATCAACTGGGTGAAAGCCGGGAAAGCAAGAACAAAATTATTTCGTTCGGCAAAATCCGAAGAACTCTTTCAACTGATTGAACGGGCAGAGTTTTGGCTAAAAAATAACGATTTTCGTGTGCCAATAATGAAATGGGATACCAAAAGCTGGGGTGAAATTCCAGCAGATTTTGGTCGTAAATAAAACTTAAAAATTGAACGACTTCGAGAAATTGAATGTAATAAATCCAAATAAAATCATTTAAACATGAAATTATCAAGAATCTACTACCTTGCGTCTTGGCTTGTTTTACTGGTTATTTTCTCCTCCTGCCAGCATCCTGAAATCATTTCGGAAACAAAAGTATTTGACAACCAAATCTGGAACCGCTTTGACATAGTTGAGTTTAACATCGACATCACAAAGCCTGATATGACTTATGATGTCATGCTAAATTTTGAGCATACCGAGAAATATTACACCGATCACCTCACTGCAAATATCACTTTTTACATGCCCGACGGCAGTATGCGGTCGCGCGATTACACCTTTAAATTGAAAAATGAAAAGTTGGAATGGCTTGGTAAGGTGGAAAATAAGACTATAAGCCACCAGCTTCCTATTATTTTAGGTATGAAATTTCCGGAAGAGGGAAACTACAAAATGCGGCTTGAAAGCAAGATGACCAAGTTCAACCTAGAAAACATAAAATCCGTTGGCCTGAACATAAAACCATCACTTTAAGTGTACATTCCTAATTTCGAGTACTTGAAGGGCGATTTAAAGGTGTAAAAATAGTTTTTAGGTTTTGAAAATTTGCACTACTTTTGCAGACTTCGAGATTTCTAAGTTTTTTTAGATACATAAGCATCCAATTACAACTAAATTATGATTCAAATTTGGCCTCACAACGGTTTCGTTTTCGCCAAAACAAGGAATCAATAAATTTTTAAAAAAGACAATTATCCCATGAAGAAAAGCCTTCGTATCACTTTCAGCTTCCTGTTTATGACATTTATTGCGGCGTCTCTATTATCCTCCTGTGTGCCGCAAAAGAAAATGATGTATATGCAAATGGCTGAACAAACAGAGGTTAGGCCAAGCTATGAAAACGATAGATCAATTAGCTACAGCATTCAACCCGGCGACAACCTGTATATTAAAGTGGTAAGCCTTGACGAAAAAACTTCGATGATGTTCAATGTTTCCGGAAGCGGAAATAGCCAACAGTTTACCAACGATGCAGCCGTTTATCTTAACAGCTATACGGTGAGTGATGTTGGAACAATTGAATTTCCTCTGGCCGGACAGATTTATGTCCAAAACTTGAATGTGGAACAGGTTAAGGCACGCATCCAGGAAGTCTTGGATGAATACCTAAAAGAAACAGTACTCATCGTGAAACTGGTAAACTTTAACGTAACCGTTCTGGGCGAAGTGCGCAGACCAGGTCAATACAAAGTATATCAGAGTGAAATCAATATCTTTGAAGCACTTTCCATGTCGGGCGATTTAACGGAATTTGCCAAACGTAGCGACATAAGAATTGTGCGCCAAACCAAATCCGGATCAGAGGTAATTACCGTTGACCTGCTCACTGCCGACATTTTGAGCTCCGACTATTACTACCTTAAGCCCAACGATATAATTTATGTGGAACCACTCAAAATCAAGCAATATGGTTTTGCAACCTTCCCCTACGCGCTTGTTTTCTCTTCCGTTTCAACCGCTTTACTGCTTATCAATTTCTTCAAATAAACCAACTTAATCACCGTGGAAAATTTTCAATCTTATCAGCAAGAGGAAACTATTGACCTGAAAGCCTTATTCTTTAAATTTACCCGTTTTTGGTATCTTTTTGCCATTTCAGTATTTATCGCGTTAATCGTGGCGTTTTTGTTCAACAAATATACTAAGCCCGTTTTTGAAGTAAAAACATCGGTATTGGTTAAAGACGACAAAACAAAGATGGATCCATCTGCCCTCTTAGGTGGCCTTGGTTTGAGTACGCAGCAAAATATTCAAAATGAAATCGGCATTTTAATGTCGTATTCGCTCAGCCACCGCGTTGTGAAAACCTTAGAATTTGAGGTTTCTTATTTTGAAGAAGATGGGTTTATCAAAAAAGAACTCTATTTAGATGCGCCTTTTACGGTAGAAGTTGATTTTGGCAGCATGCAGGCTGTGAACCTGCCATACAGCTTGAAAATCAATAGCGACGGTACTTTTAAGCTTTCTGCCGAAGGCGAAAACATCAGTCAATACAATTATAACACAGGCAAACCACTGGAAGGAGCCAAAGAAAAAATCAATTGGTCAGGCAGCTTTAAATTTGGTGATTGGATTGATAATGAACACAATAGATTTAGGATTGTGCTCAACGAAAAATACGATCCTGAGATACACAACGCCAGCAATCTCGCCTTCACGCTGAACGATTACCAAAGTCTTTTACGTGTTTTACGCGGATTCAATATCGAGCCGATTAACAGGGAAGCCTCCATTCTTGAGATTTCTTTAAAGGGAAATATCAAAGAAAAATCTGCAGATTTCCTGAATAGGCTTACGGCACTCTATCTGCAACGCGGCTTAGATAAGAAAAACCAAATCGCAGAAAACACTATCGAATTTATTGACCAACAGCTTGTTGACATTCAGGATTCGTTGAGCAAAGCCGAAATTGCACTGCAAAATTTTCAAACCTCTAACGAGCTGATGAATATCGACTTTCAGTCGCAGCAAGTGTTTGAGTATCTGAAAGAGTTACAACAGCAAAAAGCCGAGCTTTTAGTGAAGTCGCGCTATTACAAAAGCCTTCAAAACTATATCCAGATTAACCTTGATGAACTGGATAAACTGGTAGCACCCAGCGCTATGGGTATTGAAGACCCGCTGCTGAACCGCCTCGTGCAAGAGTTGGTAAACCTTTCTGCTGCTAAAGCAGAGCAAATGCTTTCGTCCACCGAAAGACATCCTACAGTAGTAAGTATTGATATGCAGATTGTTAACACCAAGAAAACCCTGCTCGAAAACATCAACAACATCATCCTCAACTCGAATATGGCGTTGAACAACCTGCAAATTCGCATTAACGACCTGGAAAAAGAGCTTAATAAACTACCTGTAACACAGCGCCTCTTATTAGGATATCAACGTAAGTTCCAGCTCAACGATGCCATCTATACTTTCCTGATGCAAAAACGCGCCGAAGCGCAAATTACCAAAGCCAGCAACCTGGCCGACAATGAGATTTTGGACCCGGCTATGGCAACTTTAAGTGCTCAGGTTTTCCCTAAAAAATCCTTGAACTATACCATTGCTTTATTGCTCGGCTTATTGATTCCCGTGGGTTATATTTTAGGCCGCGACTACCTTAACGACAAAATCGTTGACCGCAAAGAAATTGAGAAAATCACTAAACTACCTATTGTTGGTCAGGTGCTGCACAACACCAAAGAAACCCAACTGGTAGTTGCCGAATCACCAAAATCCTCGGTATCAGAATCTTTTCGTTCGGTACGAACAAATATTGAATACCTGGCACAGGGCAAAGAAAAAAGTGTAATTCTAGTAACTGCCGATATGGTTAGTGCCGGTAAAACGTTTATTTCTATCAACTTAGCCAGTATTTACGCTATGTACGGCAAAAAAACCGTGCTGCTTGGCTTCGATATGCGTAAGCCTAAAATTTATCAAGACTTTGGCTTGACAAACACCGATGGCCTAAGCAGTTATCTTATCAACAAGAAAACGCTCGACGAAATCATCCAACATTCAGGTAAGGTAGATAATTTTGATATCATTATGGCCGGCCCGATACCTCCAAATCCTGCCGAGTTGATTGCCTCAGAAAGAACAAGTGCGCTCTTCAAGGAGCTACGTGAACGCTATGATTACATCATTATTGACACGCCTCCAATCGGTTTGGTTACCGACGCCTTCTTGCTGTTAAAACACACAGATGTTAATCTCTTCGTAGTGCGCCAAAACTACACCCACAAAAAAATCTTTGAGTCTATTATCTCAGACATCGAAGACCGTAAAATTCCAATGAATATTTTGGTAAACGACATCAAAATGGGTGGTGGCTATGGCTATGGATACGGATACGGTTATGGATACGGCTATGGCTATGGATACGGCTATGGATACGGCTATTATAGTGACGAAGGAAAAGACCAGAAACCCGGATTTTTCAAACGTCTTCTGAACAAGATTTAAGTTAAAAATGTTTGATTTACCCATACTTAAATCTAAAAAAAACCTTGAAAAATTCTGGTATGCTATTTACGTACGTTCCAAAGGTGAGAAAAAGGTTTTAGTAGAGCTTGAATACCTGGGCATAAAGGCTTATTTGCCGCTGATTACGCGCTTGAAGCAGTGGAGTGACAGAAAGAAAAAGGTAGAAGAACCACTTTTTAGGTCTTACGTTTTTGTTCATATCCACGAGGCCCAGTTTTTCACCGTAAAAAGTGTGGCGGGTGTAGTAAAATATATCAGCTTTGAAGGCAAACCGGCCATCATTCCCGATCAGCAAATTGAAGCCATTCATTATTTCCTGAATGAGCAGGACGAGCACGAAAGCATGGATGCTGAAAAGTTGGAAGAAGGCCAGTTGGTGCGCATCAAGCAAGGACCAATGGCTGGTCTAATTGGCAGAATGATACATTACAAAAACCGCTATAGGCTGCTGGTACAGATTGAAGCCGTAGGGCAGGTGCTGTCATTAGATATTCCGCGTGCAAAAGTGGAACCCGTGGCACAAAACTCAGCCGACTAACAACAAAAAACCGATTTTAAAAAAAGAAAAAGGCTTATGACATCTTTAAAAAATATTCCGATATTGGTAACAGGAGGTGCTGGTTTTATTGGCTCCAACCTTATCGAAGCCTTATTGCAGCAAGGTGCCGAAGTGCTTTGTATGGATAATTTTGCTACAGGTCATCGTTATAATATTGAGCCGTTTCTGAGTAATCCTCATTTTGAACTATTGGAAGCCGACATCCGCGATTTAGAAGCCTGCCGCACAGCCTGCCAAAATCGACAAATAGTGTTTCACCAAGCGGCATTGGGTTCCGTTCCGCGTTCAATAAAAGATCCGGCAACCAGCAATGAGGTAAATATTTCCGGCTTCCTGAATATGATGATTGCAGCCCGTGATTCAGGTGTAAAACGTTTTGTTTATGCTGCCAGCTCAAGCACTTACGGTGATTCGGAAAGCCTGCCAAAAGTAGAAGATAAGATCGGCAAACCGCTCTCACCTTATGCCATCACCAAATATGTAAATGAATTGTATGCCGACGTTTTTGCACGCACTTACAATTTCGAGTCGGTGGGTTTGCGCTATTTCAATGTGTTTGGCCGTCGCCAAGATCCGCAGGGAGCTTACGCCGCCGTTATCCCAAAATGGGTGATGCAACTGATGAAACATGAGCCAATTATCATCAATGGAAAAGGCGAATACAGCCGCGATTTCACCTATATCGATAATGTGGTTCAAGCCAATATCAAGGCTGCTTTAACGACTGATAAAACTGCTGTAAATCAGGTTTATAATGTAGCTTTTGGTGATCGTACTACTTTAAACGAGCTGTCGCAGTGGCTTCGCGAAATTTTAGCTGCTTACGATTCCGGTATCGCTGCCGTTGCGATCGAACATGGCCCTTATCGTCAGGGCGATATTCCACATTCGCTGGCATCCATTGACAAGGCACGAAATCTGCTCGGCTACGACCCACAATACAACCTAAAACAAGGACTTACCGAAGCTTGCAAATGGTATTGGAAAAACCTGCACGAATAACTTTAAGCTTTGCCTCAGCTTTTAATTATTTGCATTTACAGCTGATTTGCACTACTTTTGCATTGAGAAAGGATTCAAATAATTATTTATGGAAACGCCTGCACAAAACCAGCCTATACCTTCGCCAAATGCCACACGCTGGCTCTATATTTTATTGGCGATTTTTGCATTGATAATCATCGGACTCTCAATCTGGCTTATTTCTACCAAGTCGAATCTCAGGGTGCTTCAAGAAGAAAAAGAACAGCAAAAAATTGGACTTCAACGTGAGCTTGATAGCTTGATTTTATCCCACAATGAAACCAAAAGAGCTTATGGTGATTTGGCTGATTCTTTAACAGCCAAAGACAGCCTGATTCAAGCCAATGCCATTGAAATAAAACAGTTGCTCAATACCAAATGGGAATATTATAAAATCAAGAAAAAACTGGAACGTTTGCAGGTTATTTCACAAGGTTATGTGCGTCAGATGGATTCATTATACACCGTAAATCGTGAACTCACCGAAGAAAATGAACGTATCCGTGAAGAGTTTAACCTGGAACGCAAACGCAATGTCCAGCTCAGTAAAGTAAAAGAAGAACTTACTGATGTGGTTGAAATGGCCGCTGAGCTACGCACATTCAATGTTTCAGCAAAAGCCATGCGCCAACGTGGAAGTAGCCGTGAGGTGGAGACCGACAAGGTAAAAAGAGTTGAACGCGTAAAGATTTGTTTCACCATTGCCGAAAACAAAGTTGTTCCGGCTGGTAACAAAAATATTTATATCCGTATCGCTGCGCCCGACAACCAGATTCTTGCCAAAGGCAGAGGCGATGAATACTCCTTTATGCATCAGGGAGAGCGTCTGCAATACTCTATCATGGAAAGTGTTGAATACCAAAACAAAAACGAAGAAATTTGTGTGTATTGGGATAAGCGCGATACCCAGGAACTGACAGAAGGCTTGTATTCTATTGACATCTACGAAGGCGAAACTTTGATCGGGCAGACCAGTTTCAACCTGCGTTAAAATTGTTCGACACGGCTATTCAAGCACAGTTTTAAGAATTTCGTGTGATTTTAATCCGTGAAAACCGGGGATATGTAGTTTATAATAATCTATTAGCTCCTGCATTAAAGCCCTGCGTTCAGCGTTGCTCCACAAAATATTTCCATTGGATTCCAAACCCATTTCCAAAAGTTGGTGTAAGTGATTGCTCAACTGCGGACTCAAATAATAGGGATGTTCGGGAGTGCCTTGCCTGAAAAGACCAGCTATAGCATCAAAATAATAACCTTGCCGGTAAGTGTTTTTCTTGGGATAAAAACCCAGATAACGACTTAATTCCACCATCAAATACAGTGGGAAAGCAGCAACATTATCCTGCCTCAAATCGAGCCAGAGCAGCGAGGTGCGCAGAAAATCAAACAGTGGTAAATTGGTTTCTTCTTCCTGAATGGTTCGACTGAGCAGCTCGCTCATAAACATCACGATCGCATTTTTTTTGACTGACTGGTGCAACTGATGAAAGTGCGAAACCACGCTCACCTCCTTCATAAAATGTAATTCCCTACCCGTTTTGGATGCTTGCACAAACTCAACAATCGTCATGGGCATAAAGAGTGCCGGCCTAAACTTTGAACGCTTCTGGTAAGCACCTTTAATCAGGTAGGATTGTAGCCCGAATTTTTCTGTAAATATTTTAACAATCAAGCTGGTATCGCTATACCTAAAGTGCTGCAAAACGATGCCGCTGGTTTTATCAGAAACCATATTAACGCATCATCATAATTTTGGTTACCAGTGTCTCCACGCCCAAATCATCACTTACAAAGACAAGGTATATCCCAGGCTCTACAACGGCACCATTGAGGGTTTTTCCATCCCAGATAGCCTGCCCTCCTTCCGCCCTGGTTTGATAAACCAAACTGCCATTTACGGTTGTAATCTTCACTAAGGCATTGCGCACCAGCCCCTTAATAGCCACCGGACCGCTATGATTTGGCCTCACCGGATTGGGATAAGCAAACACATTCGAATTAACAGGCCCACCAGGCGTGGCTTTCCCTATGTAAGAAATGATACCGTTATTGGTGCCAAAAAACACCTCACCATCGTCGGTTATTCCAATACTGTTTACTGTGTTAGAAAGTAACGGACTGTTGTCGGTGTTGAAATATTGCAACTGTTTCAGGCCGTCATTCGACATCAAGAAAACACCATTTTCGGTACCAAACCACAAATTATTCGCGCCGTCCACGGCAATAGCCAGTATTTTCTCGCTACCCAGCAAATAGTCTGCCTGGCCGGTTCCATCATTTCTGGGAACCAAAATACGTTGAGCATCAAAGTTTTGACCTTCTGCAAAAATACGCTCGGTATTGTAAAAAATAGCCGGGCCGGCATCTGTTCCAACCCAAACAGCACCTTCCAGATCAACAGCCATCGACAACACCTGATTCCCGGGTATAGCACCATTCCCAATGGAAGAAGCTAGAATACGAAGCTTGTCATCAGCTGGGTTATCAAAAGTGTTGTTGTCATTAAAAACCATCATCATGCCTTCCTGACGCCTGATTATCCACTTATAATTGTTTCTGTCCACAATCATATTGGCTATATCAATTCCGCTGGCTGAGCCGCCCAGGTTAAAGGATTTCCATTCTCCGGTGGGCGTCCTCATGCTCAAAAGATGCGGCGCACCGGTATTTGCTGCCCACAAATTATTGTAGCTGTCAAAATCAAGCCCGCTGATATTCACAAGGTCTGGAGCAGCAACCCAGGGCTGCAAGCTGCTATTATTTACTGAATATACATCAGAAACGCTGTTATCTGTAAAGGCAATAATACCATCCTGCCAACTACCGATGTAAGCTTTGTTGGGCTGGGTGGGGTCGATGGCGACACTCACAAAGTCGGAAATCGTATCAAAAGCAGCGGTGTTAGCACGATTGTGCGTGGTCCATTGACTTCCATCATATGCAAAAACACCATCAACCATATAAAGCTTTGCCCAGTTGTTAGCGCGTCCGCCAGAAGCCACCCACACCCGGTTTCCGCGTGCTTTCAGCTCGTAAACATTGGTTGTGCCTGGGCCATTAGGTTTAATATTTTCACCATCAAAACCATTAGTCGATTTTACCAAACCACGAAATCGATCACCAATCCAATAAGTACCGTTTTTGCTTCTCGCTACAGCCTGCGGCTCAATACCTGCCTCGCCAGGACTATAAATGGATTTTTGAAGCTCAAGCGATTTATTATAAACATAGAGGTTGTAATTGTTGCAAATCAATATTTCGTTTTCATAAGCTCTGAGCATAGTTCGGATAGAGTTGTTTTGCCTCTCAAAATAATCCCAAGTGCTGCCATCGAACATAAAAAGGGTGTCGCCATTATATACACCCTTGGTATAATTCAATAATAATTTATCTCCAAAAGCTTCAATATGATTATAGCGTAAATCATTATGAATAAGTCTATTATCCTTTGTCCATTCGTTATAATCAGCCAGATTTGGGCTATCAATCGGTGCATAATAAACGCCAGCTTCTGTAGCGGCAAACAATTTATTATCGAAAAATGCGATATCGAGTACGTTGATATAACCTCCTTCATTTCCAATAAGGTAGGTATCGTAAACCTCTTCGCGTTCAACATCTAGCACTACAATACCAAATCCACAGGAGAGATAGGCGTATTTACCTATAAATAAAATATCGTTAATTGTCTTATTTCCAATAAGTTCTTTATCCTTAATATCTCTGATATTACTAATTCCATCGGCATGAATCAAATCCACATTGGTGTTAGAATAAGCTACCAAAAGCACTTCATACTCGGCATTGTATTGTATGGCAGAAATTCCAATATCACTCAGACCATTGACTTTATTGAGCAGGCTGATGCTGTTATCATCTTGGTCGTAAACAAACAAATCGTAAGGCGTAGCAGCATATATTTTTGAATTCCAAATATCCACATCGATCACTTTTTGATAAGGGAGATGGGTTCTCCACTCACCAATACCCCTATTTTGTGCTGAAATATTAAACGACATTAAAAAAGCTAACGCTGATAAAATGACTAACCTGTATGCTTGCATAAATTTATGATTGAAAGTAAGAAGGCAGATTAAACGCCATAAACTAAACTAAAGAAGTACTAAATTATTGTGTTCAAAGATACAGATGATTGGCCAAAATCGGTTTGATAACATGAATGAAAATGTTGCATTGCAGTTTTTAAAACAAGTCAACACTAAAAACCAGACCTAAATTCAGCACACTGATGTGGCGCCTATCTTCACGAAGGCCGCTTGCCGTCTCAAACTTAAACACAGGATTTGCATGCACCCACTCAGCAGAAAGACCCAGTTGATAACAGCGGCCAATATTGACCATCAGCACAGCCGAAGCACCCCAGACAAAGTTGTAATCAGTGGCCGATGTAATTTCATAAAAAGCTGGTCCAGTTAAAAAATACTTGGGTTTATACAGTTGATAAGGCGTTTTTGATTGTGCCAAGCCAGCCATCAAGCTCCCTTCCAGACTTAACTTTTCTGAGAGTTTTAACACGTAAACCGGTCCGGTGAGCAGCATATTGTTGCTAAAAGCTTCACTCCTTATATATACGTCTTCCAGAAACGCATCTTGCTTTACTTTTTCGTAACCCAAAGCACTCACATCAATCGCATGGCGCAAGGCAGTAGCTTGAATCCTGACCGAAAAAGCAGATTTTACGGACAACTGCAGGCCAATTCCACCAGAGAAGCCAGTGAGCGCAAAGCTCCCGCCATTAAGGGTTTTTGCTGCAAAATTACCCAAAGGGATACTAACGGCTTGCCGGAAATCAAGCCGCAAATGCTGGGCATTAAGACTGATTGATACAATAATAAATCCAAGGATTAGAACCACTTGGCTTATTCTTTGTTTACTTATAGTCATCTAAAAGCTAACTTTAGCCTGCGAAGATGCTAAATTTTAGGCAAAAACCGCTTTTATAATTCAATTTTAACGCACCATAAACATGATTTACGCTAAAAAGCTCCTTTTAATTTTCGCGGCTTCGATACTTTTTTTTATCCCGCTTTTTGGGCAGCAAAACGGCACTTTGATCCATGATGGACAAACGCGCAGCTATATTTTTTACTTGCCCGATCAAGTTTCGGAGCCATTGCCCTTGCTCATCGCGATGCATGGTTATACCCAAACCGCTAACGCGATTATGAATTTCAGTGAATTTAATCAATTGGCTGATGAACAGAATTTTATGGTAGTTTATCCGCAAGGAATCGGCAATAGCTGGAATGTTGACTTTGGTGGTGGTTCCACTGCCGATGATGTGGGATTTATCAGCGCCCTTATTGTCAAGTTGAGTAGTAATTTCCCGGTTGACAAAAATCGGATTTATGCCACCGGATTTTCCAATGGCGGTTTTATGAGTTATCGGCTGGCATACGAGCTACCCAAAAAAATCGCTGCCATCGCGCCAGTTGCCGGCACTATTGCCAGCCAAGCTTTTGCCAACTGGGAAGCAACAAACGCAAAACCCATCCTGCATATTCATGGCACAGCCGATTTTATAGTGCCTTTTGATGGTAGTGCTGGCACTTTTGAAAGCGTAGATACTTTATTGGATTTTTGGATTGCTTTCAATGGCTGCAACAGCGCGCCAACAGTGACAGAGTTGCCCGACCTGGTGCAGGAAGGCTCAACCGTTACGCAATACGAATGGAATCAATGTGACTCTGCAAAACCCATCAAGCTGCTAAAAGTGATCAATGGCGGACACACCTGGCCGGGAACCTCAGCCAGTGGCATTGGCATTGTGAATCAGGATATAAATGCTTCTGAAGAAATCTGGAATTTCGTGAAAAACTTCTCACTAAACGACTGGGTAAGCACAGCTGAAAACCAAACAAAACCCATCTCAATTTATCCAAACCCCTTAAAAGGCAACTTCATTTTTATTGAAAACTTACCCGAAAACACCCAATCAATTGCTGTTTATGACGCTTTGGGAAAATTAATTCAGAAAAAAAACTTAACTAATATTTCCGGGTCTTTTCGCCTTCATTTAGATGAAAAATATCACGGAATATTTGTAATAAAAATTGTTACTGACTACAAATCAATATCTTATAAAATATTAAAATACTAGTGTTATTAGCTCTTCAAAATATAACCATGTAAAAAATTGTAAATTAATGTTCATTCATTTTTACATAAATTGTTTTTTATCAATCAAAATACTATTTTTGGTCAACAAATTCGGACAGAATTTTTCATCTATTCTCATAGAATAGACGTACTAACGCAACGATAGCTATATGCTTAAAAGAAAATCAGACACCTGTATTAACTGCGAAGATTGTAACAAACGCTCACAGCTTTTTAGTTTATTGAATTGTGACGAGTTAAATATTATGAATGCCAATCGCTTTGAGGTTATTTTTAATACAGGCGAAAATATAGTAAAACAGGGCACTTCGGCCTCTCACATGATTATGATAACCAGTGGAATGGCTAAGCTATACCTGGAAGGTTTCGATAAAAAAAATCTGTTACTCGAAATCATTACTCCTTGGAAGCTCTTTGGTGGGCCGGGTTTATTTACCGATTACCGCTATCATTACAGCGTTTCCGCACTTTTAGATACTTCAGCCTGCTTTATTGCCACCGAAAACGTGCGCAAAGTAATGCGCCTCAATCCTGACTTTGCCGAAACGCTGCTTAAACACTGCAGCCTAAATGGTGTCAGTAATTTCCAACGTTTGATTAGCCTCACCCAAAAACAAATGCATGGACGTCTGGCTGATGTGCTACTCTATCTCTCGGAAAAAATCTATTTCTCTAAACAGTTTAGCCTCAATATCACCCGTCAGGAAATTGGTGAAATGTCGAATATGACCAAAGAAAGTGCTACCCGCATCCTAAAAGAATTTGAACACGACGGCATTATTAAGCTCGACACCAAAAACATAACTTTACTGGATGTAGAAAAACTCAAACAGCTTTCACTTCATGGATAATTTATTGATTCAGAAATTATTAAGTGAATCTAACAGATTCAATTGATTGAGACACCTAAGCAAATTCTGATCGTCGTGTTGCACCGGATAATAGCAATTCCCGTTCAGATAATCCGTCAAAAAGCGAACGGCTTGCAAATGAATCATTTTTTGGCCTGCAAACTTAAAGCTGTCTTTTTCAAGCGTTGTCAACTCATCACCCATTCCTTCCAGATAAGCAGTTTTGATAGCTTCAAACACTTCTTTCCGGATGAAAGCCTTTGAATAATCCGATTCGTTTTCTGAAACACTCGCGGCCATTGTACGAATCATATCACCGATATCAGACAAGATATTTGCCGGCATAATGGTATCCAAATCCAACAAGACGACTGATTTATCAGCTATTTTTGTGAAAATAACATTACTGATTTTAGCATCCATATGCTGGATGCGCTCGGGTAAAAGTAGCTCTAACTGACTTGCTTTTTCAACAATCCAATAGGTTTCTTTGAGCTGCCGAAGCGCATCAGCAGCTTTTGAGAGGTGCTCGCTTTTTGCTATTTTTTCTGCTTCGATAAGCTGATTCCAGCGAAAGCCGGCATCGTGAAAACCAGCCAGCACTTTATGAAAACGGCTTTTGTCGGCCTTTGCCATTAAGGCTGAAAATCTGGCAAAAGCTTTCGCAGCCTGATACGCCTGTGCTGGTTGCTCCACCGTTTCATACACCTCTCCTTCCAAATAAGGCATCAACCGCCAGTATTGCTGTTCGTTTTCTGTGCTTTGAAAAGTGGTAAGCAACTCGCCATCCCTCCCAGCTATAAAAGTCAAAAAATAATACTCAGCTGCGATTTCACCTAAATACTGTGCAACTAACTGATGATTTTCGACCAACTGAAAAGGCGACTTAAATACCTTTGTATTAAGTTGTTGCAAAACATATTTTTTGTTCTCTACGATTTCATTGATTGGCTCCAGCAACAAAGTATGATGAATATGCCCGTTGCCCAATTTTGACAGCTTATAATCTTCCAAATCCAGCTCATAGGCTGCCAAAATCGTTTTTAATTGCAAGTCTTCCATTATTTTTCAGGATAGAAAATAGCACATGTCTTTGTTACAAAAAGCGGTTTAATAACGGTCATCAAGGGCAAATAAATTTTTCCTTGTTTTCCATTTTCCTTCCGTAAAATCGGGGAATTGCTGCAGAGCTCCTCCGGAGGCGACCGACTGCTCGGACAAGGGAGTAATCACACTCCAGGCCGCCGAATCGAAGACGTCGATTGGCACAGATTCATTAGCTTTCAGAGCCTCAATAAAGCCGTTGACTGCGAAAAAATCCATGCCGCCATGGCCTGCACCAAGGGCTTCGCTCTCATGTCTTTTCCAAAGGGGATGGTCATAGCGATCAAGCCAAGATTGAGCCTCTTCCCAACGGTGTGGGTCGCTTTTCCCTTCGATATAAATGGACTTATTGATGTCCATCCACAAACCTTTTGTGCCTTGCACTCTGAATCCCAACGAATAAGGACGAGGTAGATTTGTGTCGTGCTGCAAAAGCACCGTTTCGCCATTGGCAGTGCTGATGGTAGTGGTAACTATATCACCCAACTTAAAGTCAACTTTTGCATTCGGATGATTAGCGCCGCCTTCTTTCACCACATATTCATGCAGGCCGCGGGCTTTAGAAGCCATGCTGGTAAGCGCTGTGAAACGGTTACCGCTGTTGATGTTCATCATTTTCGCTAAAGGACCAATACCGTGAGTAGGATACAAATCGCCATTTCTGTCAACCGAGTGTTGGGTGCGCCATCTGGCCTCCGAAAATGCCTCCTCACCAAACAAAACCCCACCGCCATAAGGCTGCTTTCCGTCATTAAACTTCACCTCGCGCAAATCGTGCTGATAGCCACCCTGTGCATGAACCAACTCGCCAAAAACGCCCTGACGAACCATATTGAGCACGGCCATGATATCGCGGCGGTAGCACACATTTTCGAGCATCATATACTGCAAGCCTGTTTCGGCAGTTTTTTGCACAATATCCCAATGTTCCTGCACCGTTTGTCCCATAATCACCTCGCAACCTACGTTTTTCCCGGCATCGAGTGCCTCCATAGCCATTGGATAATGCCATTTCCAGGGCGTGGCGATGATCACCGCATCCAGATCGGTACGAGCCAATAATTCTCGGTAGGCGTATGACCCGTTTTTATAAACTTCAGGTTGTGGTTTCGCTGCTTTTTCAAACAACTTTTGAGCCGAGGCAAGCATCCTTTCGTCGATGTCGCATATAGCCGAAACTACCGTATCGGAACGCTGCAAAGTGAGGCGCAGTAGCTCCTGACCCCGCAATCCTGTGCCAATAAAACCCAAACGCAATTTGCTGTTGTTATTACCAAAAATCACCTGCGACGGCATCACCGTGAAGGCGGCGCCGGCAAGCACTCCCATTTTAATGAAAGCTCCTCTACTAATTTTTTCCATAAAACATGGATTATTTAAGTTCACAAATTTAGCTTTTTCGCTACAAGTTCCAAAACTTGATTTTCAGCTGATGCAGAAGTTTTCGATCATCAGCATATTTTATCTACAGAAGCACCAGCTCCCATGAAAAAGCTGTTTCGGCTCTTATCGGTGGAAGCCTTACCTTTGTCTTGAATTTATTCTAGTAAAAATCACCTTAGTTTATCCTTATGAATACGTTAGCCCAGCTCAAACAATTCACAAAAGTAGTTGCCGATACCGGCGATTTTCAAAGCATGCGACAGTTTAAGCCTGTTGATGCCACTACCAATCCATCGCTGATTTATGCTTCGGCCAACGATCCGCAATACGAGCCATTGATGGACGAGGCGATTGACTTTGCCACTAAATCAGCGAGCAGCAAACAAGAAAAGCTTGGGCTTTGTCTGGATATACTGGCCGTTAATTTTGGGCTGGAGATATTAAAGATCGTTCCAGGACGTGTTTCTACCGAGGTTGATGCCCGTCTTTCTTTTGATACACAAGCCACAATTGATAAAGCACGGCAGCTTATCGCGCTGTATGAATCGGCAGGCATAGATCGCAAACGTATTTTAATCAAGGTTGCGGCCACTTGGGAAGGCATCCGCGCTGCCGAAATCCTTGAAAAAGAAGACATTCATTGCAACCTCACCTTATTGTTTAGCAAAGTGCAAGCCATTGCCTGCGCAGAAGCGGGTGTGCAACTCATCTCGCCCTTTGTGGGTCGCATCCTCGACTGGCACAAAGCCAACAGGAAAGTAGATCATATTCCTGCAACAGAAGACCCAGGAGTGATGTCGGTGACCGAAATCTATAATTACTATAAAAAATTTGGTCATAAAACCGAAGTGATGGGTGCCAGTTTTCGCAATACGGACGAAATTATTGAACTGGCCGGCTGCGACCTGCTGACCATTTCGCCCAATTTGCTGGCCGAGCTCGAAAGCAAGCAAACATCCATTCAGCCCCGGCTTACCAAAGAAAACGCTATGGCATCAGCGGAAGAAAAAATCAGTCCGGATGAACAGCAGTTTCGCTGGTTGCTTAATGAAGATGCCATGGCCACCGAAAAATTAGCTGAAGGCATCCGTAAATTTGCTGCCGATTTGGTAAAGCTGGAAAAGTTGGTGGCTGGAAAGTTGTAATTGAAATTGCATTTGTGTAGGCTTACACAGCACTATTTCCGAAAGCTATATCTTTGCTTTTCAAAAACATAACCCAATGAATCCACAGCCAGAAATACTTCCTGTAAATCGCAAAGCCCTCAAAATCAATTTGGATAGCTCTGTATATGGTAGTTTTGCGGAGATTGGCGGTGGACAGGAAACGGCACGAAACTTTTTCCAGGCGGGTGGTGCTTCCGGAACGATAGCCAAAACTATTTCAGCCTACGACAAAAGCTATAGCGATGCCGTTTATTGTAAACAAAAAACTTCCAAACGTTATGTTTCACGCGAGCGTCTTGAGCTGATGTTAGACGCTGAATACAGCGAACTGACAGCTCTTTTAAAAACTGGCACTCAGCCCGGAAGGCGGTTTTTTAGCTTTGCCAATACCGTGTCCACGCTCAATTATTATAAAGATAATATCAGCCACGGCTGGATGGGCGTGCGTTTTCAGCTGAGCGAAGGAGGCATCCATAACGAGGTGATTTTGCATGTGCGCCTGCTCGAAAACGACAATGTGCTGCAACAAAACACACTTGGAATTTTGGGCGTGAACCTGATTTATGCCTGCTACTATTTCTGGGACAGACCCAATGCCTTTCTGCAATCGCTGCTCGATAATTTGAGCCGCGACCGTATCGCCATTACCATGATAAACATGAGCGGCCCCGAGCTTTCCTACGTTGACAACCGCTTGCTGGGCGTGCAACTGGTGAAAAACGATATGACAAAAGCCATTATGTTCGACCGCCATGGCCAAGTACAGGAGCCTGATGACATGCTTTACAAAAAAAACGTGTTAATCTTCAGAGGAAGTTTCAGACCAATAACTTACGTGACGACCGATATGCTCAAAACAAGTTTTGGTTTGTTTAAAAAAGACGAAGATTACGACAAAAGCAATACCCTTCCGCTCTGTGAGATTACCCTTAATAACCTGTATGATCAGGACGAATTTGACGAACGCGACTTTCTGCATAGGGTTGACTTGCTCAACGAGATGGGCCAAAATGTGATGGTGAGCAATTTTAGGGAATTTTATAAACTGGTGGGCTATATGTCGCAGTTCAGGACTATCAAAACGCGCCTCGTTATTGGCCTCGATACCTTTAAAAAAGTGATGGACGAAAGCTATTATGCCAACCTAAAAGGCGGCATTTTAGAGGCTCTGGGAAATCTTTTCCCTGAAAACGTGAAGGTTTATCTGTATCCTGCTTTGGACGAAAAAACCGGGAAACCCATCAGCAGCAGGGATTTAATCTTTGATCAAAATGTCCGCTTTCTGTTTGAACACCTTGTCGTGAACCGAAAAATATTGGATATTCCAAAGGCAAAAAGAAAATACCTTACTATAAAATCATCTGAAGTGCTTGACTTGCTGCGCGATAACAATCCTGAATGGGAAGAAAAAGTACCGGTTTTTATTGCTGACCGTATCAAAGACCGCAAGCTTTTTGGCTATTCAGGGAAATGATTTTTGTTGTAAATCAGCCGATTTTGAAACTGTCAATCACCCTGTATTCCGGGCCGTCTTTGTGCAAAATACTTTCGTATAGCAGCAGTTTATCCACTGAAGTGCTGATGTATGTTTTTTGAGGAATATTTCCAATAACTTTCTGAAAACGAGGTTTGTCTGTCAGTTTATTTAATCTGCCCAGCGTCAGGTGCGGTACAAAATTCTGCCGATCGCGCTTGAAACCAATTTTATCCATGCCATCAATAATGCTATTGGCCAACGGATTCAACTGCTCAGGTTCTTTAGTTAAGCCCAGCCAAAGCACACGGGGCTGGTAGCGGCTTCCGAAAATGCCGGTTTTATCAAAGCGTAAGTTGAAAGGCTCAACATCATGTACGCACTTATTTATCACATCACTAATTTCTGGGATTCGTTCTTTGGCAGTTGGTCCCAGAAATTTAAGTGTAAGGTGCATATTAGCCGACTTCACCCAGTTTATGCGTTCGTAATAAAGCTCGCTGCTCAGGTTTTGCAGCAAGGCCAACAAAGCGGGTTCGGGACTTAACGGAACAGCGAGAAATAGTCGTTTCATAAGGCAATTATAAGCAAAAAGATGATCCCATTTAGAGAACTATTTTTGGTGGAAGATAACGTATCGAATCGATGAGCTTTTGACTGGCAGTCAAACGCTCTTGCCGCTACACACTCACTGTGACAAGTTTTCCAAGAATTCTAGATTTGTTTTTATAAACATTTCACGTGTTTCAGAGGCAAAACAAAAAGGGTCTCCGTTGCTGGAAACCCTTGTCGTTACTGTGTTTTAACTAGTGGAGAATAACGGAATCGAACCGATGACCTTTTGACTGCCAGTCAAACGCTCTAGCCAACTGAGCTAATTCCCCAATGCGGCTGCAAAAATAGTGTATTTTAGCTTGAGATTGCAAATTTTTATGAAATAATCCCGTATTTTTGCTTAAAACCTTATGAAATGTCCTACCAAAATCCGGCTTCTTTAAAAAATTTATCTGCTTTTATATGGTCAGTATTTTTTATCTATATTTTGTTAATATTCTCTAAACCAATTGCTAACGCTCAGGATTTAGTAAAGCATAATCTGACAAATTATATAAATCCATTTATCGGTACACAGCGGATGGGCCATACTTTCCCGGGTGCTACGGTGCCTTTTGGAATGGTGCAGTTGAGTCCGGATACGGATACGGTGGCTTATGAAAAAGACGGAAAATACAATCCCGATGCTTATGCTTATTGTGCAGGTTATCAATATGATGATCCAACAATTGTAGGCTTTAGTCATACGCATTTCAGCGGTACCGGCCACTCCGACCTGGGCGATCTGCTGCTGATGCCAATAAGCGGAAAACTGCAACTAAATCCAGGCAAAGCCAGTCAGCCCGAAAGTGGCTATCGTTCGCGCTATAATCATGAGCAGGAAAGTGCTTCTGCCAATTATTACCAGGTTGATTTGCTGGATTATAGCATTAAAGCAGAACTCACTACCTCCACCCGCGTTGGGTTTCATCGCTATACTTTTCCGGATACCACCAGTAATTATTTAATCTTCGACCTGATGCACGGCATTTACAACTTTGACGATAAGAATGTCTGGACTTTCGTGCGGGTAGAAAACGATACTTTAATCACCGGCTACAGACAAACTACTGGCTGGGCACGCACCAGAACGGTTTATTTTGCATTGATTCTGAGCGAACCACTCCAAAATTATAGACATCATAAATACGACAGTTTGGTGTATAACGGCTTTTATCGAAAATTTAATGAAAGCCAAAACTTCCCTGAAATGGCAGGACGTAAACTCAGGTTATGGCTTGAACCAAAGCTACAACAAAACAGACAATTGATGGTAAAAGTCGGCCTCTCATCAGTGAGTGCATCGGGTGCTTTGAAGAATGTGATAACAGAAATTCCGCACTGGGATTTTGATTTGGTTGTCCAACAAGGCCGCGAACAATGGAACCGGGAGTTGTCAAAAATTCAGGTTGAAACCCTGAATGAAAACGACAAAACTGTGTTTTATACCGCGCTCTATCACAGCTTTTTAAGTCCAATTGTTTATATGGATGTGGATGGCCGCTATCGGGGTTTAGATCAGGAAATTCATCAAGCGAAAGGCTTCACCAACTACAGCATTTTTTCACTTTGGGACACTTATCGCGCGCTGCATCCGCTATTTAATTTGGTTCAGCCACAACGCAGCAACGATATGGCCGAATCTATGCTGGCACATTTCGACCAGAGCGTACATCCGATGCTGCCGGTTTGGTCGCACTACGCCAACGAAAACTGGTGTATGATTGGCTACCACAGCGTTTCGGTTTTAGCTGATGCCATCGTAAAAGGAACTTTTAAAGGCGATATTAAAAGAGCCTTGGAGGCTGCCGCACAAACCGCTGAATACAAGATTTATGACGGTTTAGGCGATTATATGAGGCTGGGCTTTGTGCCTGAGGACAAAAATCCGTATTCGGTGAGTAAAACTTTAGAATACGCCTATGACGACTGGTGTATTGCACAGATTGCTGATGCAGCAGGCGATTCGGCTAGAAAAGCACAATTTGAGACCCGCTCGTTTAATTATCGCAATCAATTCAACGCTGCTTCCGGTTATATGCATCCACGATTTTCCAATGGAAAGTTTAAGCAAGAATTTGACCCTTACGACACACACAGACAAGGATTTATCGAAGGAAATGCTTGGAACTATGGTCTGTATGTTCCGCATCAAATTCCTGAAATGATCGGTCTAATGGGTGGCCAAAAAGCCTTTGAAGCCAAGCTTGACAGCCTTTTTACACTTGAACTTTCCGACGAACATATCGCTAATAATGAGGATATTACACGCGACGGAATTATTGGGATGTATGTGCATGGCAACGAGCCGGGCCACCATATTCCATATCTTTACAATGAAACCGGAGCTCCTGAAAAAACACAGGAACGTACAAGGATGATTCAGCAAACAATGTATGCCAATGCACCCGATGGCCTTTGTGGAAACGACGATTGCGGTCAGATGTCGGCTTGGTATATTTTCAGTGCGCTGGGATTTTATCCGGTATGTCCGGGAAGTGACGAATACTTTATCGGAAGTCCTTCGGTAAAATCAGCAAAACTTGATCTTGGAAATGGTAAAACTTTGGATATCAATGCAAAAAACCAATCAGCCGAAAACGTTTATGTGAAATCGGTAAGCCTTAATGGCCAGGCTATTGCAGGCCATAAACTAAGTCATAAAATGCTGATGCAAGGTGGCAAACTTGAGTTTGAGATGACGGATAAATTGAAATAAACTGTTTTTTAGAAAATCTATTTTGCTGTTTTTATCAGGCCGTGTAAATCCTGCTTTTTCTCTAAAATTAATTCCTAATCGAAGAATTCACGTGAATTTTTCGAATACGATCGAAGAATTCACGTGAATTCTTCGAATGTATTTAAATATTTACTTATTTTTGTGCTTGACCGCTTTATTCTTAAATCATTTTTTTTCTCAAAATGATGCAATTAAGGCGCAATTCATTTTTATATGGAAATTTCAGCATTGTTTCAAAGACAAAAACCCAAACATCTGTAAGCCCATGAAAATTACAAGAAGTTTATTGCCATTACTGAAAGAAAGTTACGCCAAGTCAGAAAAGATTATCATTATTTATGGGGCAAGGCAAACGGGGAAAACAACGCTTTCAAATGATTTTTTGGCACAAATTGAATCCGAGAATAAACCTTCAGCATTTAAAGTTCTCAAAGTAAATGCGGATGAACTACGCTACGTCGATGTGCTTTCATCACGTGATTTGAACAAAATGAAATTGCTCACAAGCGGCTATGATTTGCTTTTTATCGACGAAGCACAAAGGATTCCGGAGATTGGCATCAACTTGAAAATTCTTCACGACAGCCTGCCCAATTTGCGCTTGATTGTAACGGGTTCATCCTCACTCGATTTAGCTAATAAAGTGAAAGAACCACTCACTGGGCGCACCTCCACTTTTAATCTTTACCCAATTTCACTCATGGAATTAAGCACTATTTATAATGCCTTTGAAATGCAGGAAAAATTAGAAGAATGGATGATTTTTGGTTTATATCCAGACATCATTAACCAGCCGTCAGCAGCAATGAAGGAAAAATACCTGCGTGAACTCAGCGGCGCCTATTTGTACAAAGATATTATTGCCATCAGCCAGATAAGAAATAGTCAAAAAATTCATGACTTACTAAAGCTTTTAGCTTTTCAAATTGGCTCGGAGGTTTCGGTAAATGAGCTTGCTAAACAATTGGGAATGAGTCAAGAAACGGTAAATAGTTATATCGACTTGCTGGAACAATCGTTTATCATTTTCCGGCTTAGTGGATTTAGTCGAAACCTGAGAAAAGAAGTCAGCAAGCGAAACAAAATCTACTTTTGGGATTGCGGTGTACGCAACGCGATAATCAATAATTTTTCATTATTATCGATGCGTAACGACCAAGGCTCACTGTGGGAAAACTTTATAATTGCAGAGCGTTTGAAGGCCTCCGGATATAGGCAACGCTATGTTTCATCCTATTTTTGGCGTACTTACACCGGTGCCGAATTGGATTATGTTGAAGAAAAATCGGGACAGCTTTTCGCTTATGAGATAAAATACAAGAAGCAAAATGCCAAAGCTCCTAAAGCATGGATTGAAAACTATAGTTCTAATTTTCAATGTATTACCAGAGATAATTTCTGGGACTTTGTTCTTTAGTAATAGTATATCGACTAAAGCCAAGTCAGTCTATATTTTCATACTCATCAAGAATCTGCTCGTACTGAACAGGCTTAAAAACCTAATAATAAAGCACATTCAAGTCAGGGCGTTGCTGCTGAAGCTTTTCGATATCTTTACTACTAATGCGCGTGTTGTAACATTTCAGGTGCTTGAGCGCAGGAAGCTGATCAGCAGGGCTAAGTTTTTTTATCCGCGTATTGAAAATAGAGAGCTCTTCCAGTTTTTTCATGCCCGACAATGGTTTCAATGATTTTATCTGGGTGCCACCGGCATTGAGCAAGCGCAAGTTAACCAGATTTTGCAGCGGACTCAAATCGCTGATAGGTGTGCTTTCGATATTTAGCTCCTCCAGTTGTGTGAGCTTCGAGAGTGCCTGCAAATCTGAGATGGGATTACCACTGATGTACAATTTGCGTAAAAACTGCTTATCGGCCAAGGGGCTCAAATCCTGTATTCCGTTACCGTTCAGTTGTAATTTTTCAAGGAAATATAGGCGGCTCAGCGGCAACAGGCTTTGGATGCTTCCATTGTTTACCTCTACTTCTTTGAGGTCAGCAATAGCTTGCAATTGCTCAGCTTTTGGATTGATGCCGATGTCAACATACTGCTCAAAAATCTGTCGCCAGGTGCTATTCAGGTTACCCCACCATAGCGCCAGATCGTCTGTTTGGTAAATTACGCTTACAGCTGGCTGTGCCAATTTTAAAGCGTAAACCTGTTCTGCCTTTATCCGGCTGCCATCAGCTTGTACAAGTTTCAGTTCGGACAGACCGTGCAGCGGTTCCAGCGATTCAACCCGACTGTTGGAAATATTGAGCTGTTCCAGGTTATACAAGTTTTTTAGCGGTTCCAGGTTGGCATTACGCGTTTGTGAAATATCAAGTGTTTTCAAGAAACTCAGGTTTCCAAGCGGCGTCAGATCAGTGATTTCAGTACCCGAAAGCAGCAAGGTTTCAAGCATTGATAGGCGCGCCACCGGATCGAGCTTTTGGAGGTAAGCATTGCGGCTCAGGTTGAGCGATTTGATATTGATAATTCGGTGTAGCTCTTCTGCACCCGGCTTATCGCTAATCCCGGCCTCATTGCCCAAAATTGCTTTCCAATAAATCGGTAGATCATCCCACCAGCTTTTGAGTGCTTCGGTTTCATAAATTACCAAAACTTGTGGGTGTTTCAGCATAAACTGCCGGGCTTGTTCCATCGTTATCTTGCTGTGATCGCAGTAGATTTTCGTCAGTTTTTCTAAACTTTCCAGGGGTTCCAGGGTGTTGACATCGGTATAGCTAATTTGCAAAATATTCAGCAATTCCAATCCTTTGAGTGGGCTTAAATCGTTCACAGAAGTATGATCGAGGTTGAGCAGCTGCAACTTGTTCATGCCGGCCAATGCCGAAACATCATCAACTGCTGTGTTACTTAAATCAAGAAGTAGCATCGCATTAAGATTTCGTAAAGGCTCAATATCAGCAACTTGCGTCCTGGAAAGTCGTAAAGCATTCAGGTTTTTAAGATTTGCCAAAGGCGAAAGCTCAGAAACGGTGGTGTTGAAACAATACAGTTTTTCGAGCTGTCGAAAATACTGCATCACTTCCAGATCCCTTATTGGCGTATCAAAAGCGTATAACTCCTTGATATTTATAGAGTACTGCAAAGGGCTAAGATCACTTACCTGCGTTCCACTAAAATAAATTGCATTCAATTTATTGAGATTTCGCAGTGGCGAGATATCGTGAATAGGTGTATTGCTAAAGTTAATCTCCTCGAGATCAGATAATTCAGCCAGTGGTTCAAGCTGTGTGAAATGCGTTTTGTAACTGATATTAATTTCTTTGGTTTGGATAAACCTGCGAAGCATGGCATAAATGGGCGACACATCGGCAATGATGGTGTCGGGCATCATTTTCACCAAGGTATCCTGCAAAAAGAGGATAGTATCTGGACGGTGACCGTGCAGTTTTTCACGAAAAACAAGCGACATAGTATCCTTATCCACGACCATAAAGCTGTCGTTACGGATAAAGTTAAACGGTCGCAAAGCCACAAAAGCATCGGCTTTCAGATGCAGCACCTCCGTCATTGGCAAGCTATCGTAAACGATTGCTTCCTCTCCAAAAAACGTACGCCATTCCATGTCCATTTCGTTCCACCAATTGCGCAACTCTTCGCGCTCATTGAGTTTGGTGGTGTAAAAACTCACAATTTTAAGGTCTTTTTTAAAGGGGTCGAGGTTTATTTCCAGGAAACGCTCGCGGCTATTGCTAACGATATCGCCTTGCACAGTAACTCCATCAAGTTTGCGAATCAGTTTAACTTTGAAAAACAAGGAGCCATCTTCGCCCATTAGCTGGTCTATCTGTCTGATATCAAACACAAAGTGTACTTTTTTAAAGAAAAAATCCACGTCTTTAAGATAGGCTTGCACGTTTTTGTTTACGGGCGTTTCACGGTTTTCGTCCAGGTCGTCTTCCACCTGAACCTCGCTGTCGCGAAAAATCTTGTTATAGCTGTTGTTGATCACGATTTCTTTTTCCTGAACCGTGGAAATACTATCGCCAAGAAAGTTGAGTGTTCCTTCAAGATAACTCACCATTTGCCTGCATTGATCTTTGTAGTCGTCAATTTCCTGCGGGCTCAAACGCGCTTCCTCATTCTGTGATCTGAGTGGCGAAAACATTAAAAAAACAGCAGTAAACAGTAAAATTATTCTCATGGTTGATAAAACATTAAGAGGTTTTCTTTTTCATTTTCAGGTGCATACATCAGGTTCGAGATAAGCCAACCGCTATTGTTTCCGCTGCGGTTAAAATAACTCACTTCAAAATACCAGTTTTCAATTTGAAAAATATGAAATTTTAGTTTATCCACATTTTTAAACTTCATATTGCCTAGTTTCACTTCATAAAAAAACAAGCTGAGGTAGTCTGCTTTAAACGCTTTAGAAGCATAGTATTCAATCACTTCTGGTTCTTTAAATGCTTTATAAATATTCATAAAATCCAACTCATGACTCATCGGATGCAGGAATGATTTTTCGCGATCGGACATTTTTGTTACCGGAAACATCTTGCTAAAAGTAGGAAAATAAATATTGGTAAGTACCCATTTTGAGCCAAGATTCTCCTTTTCAATCATCAGGATGAGGATGACCTGCACCTCTTTTCCTTTAAATATAAAAGTAGCCGAAACTTCAGAATACCAACGTCCTCCGGTAAACTTCAGAAAGCTGGAATCCGATTTTGTGAGGTCGTCGATAAAAAAATCACGCAATGTTCCTGTCGTTCTCGGGTTTTGCTGATCAAACAAAAGCGGAAGCCGTTCTTTGCGTATTTCCTGATTGCGATAAGCCGGATTTGAAGGCCAGGTTTTTTTTCCAAACTGATCTTCTTCATTATTGAAGCGGCTAAAAAACTGGCTCATCTGTTTGGTCATGGCATAGAGCGCGGTTTCGTCCACATCTATTTGACCCACAGTGAGGCTTTGTGCCCGTAAACTATTATTTCCCAGTACTATAAAAAGTAAAAATAGCGCAAAAGCGACTTTTTTAACGTAAAATCTGTACAGGGAATTTTTAAGCATTAGGCTATTTTTTCAATGAACCCCGCCCGGAATCAATCCGAGCGGGGTTAAAACTATTGTGGTTAACAGCAGATTTATTTGCTGGTTTCTTTCACACGCATATCGCCCAAAAGCACATCCCAGAAGCCAATGATACGGCCACCGATTTGAGTTTCTTTACGTTTCACATATACAGTGATGTCTTTTTTGGTAGTGTCTTCATACACCAAACCGCCTTCTTTGTCGTAGCCTTTAAATTTTTGGAATATCGTGATCACACCCACGTAGGTGCCATCGGGCTGGCGTTGCAGGTCGCTCACATATTCAATTTTAAACCACTCAATCTCAACGCGGTCGTAGTTAAGACGCATCAGCCGTTCGAAATACTGACGTACTTTGTAATAATCCACTTCGGGTTTTGCCAGTGTAGAAACGCCCATCTCGGCACCCTGCATAAAGAGTTCCTCAGCGCGGTCAATCACGCGATTAGCTTCGCTCCATGCGGTGTTTTTACTGCCAATTATGCTGACATATTTACTCAGGTCGCGCACCTTTTCCAGTGCCAAGCTGTCGATTGCCTGTTTGCGTTCGGGGCTTATATCGTCTTGAGCCTGAACATTTACAGTAGTGAACAGGCCAATCATCAATGCCAAAATTATTTGAATCTTTCTCATCTGCTTATTTTTTAATCAGTTCCAATTCTGTTATTTTCCCATTTGAATCATACTTAACCTGCTCGATGGTATTGCTGTAAACTTTCTGATCTTTCAGATAGTCCAAATACTTTCCGATCGTTGTTGGCCGGTCGTAATCGTTGAAACCACCTGCCTGACTGATGATAATGAGTACTGGCGCATCAGGTGAAGCAAAAAGGCTTATGGTGCGTGCAATTCGTTCGTTAGCAGCATCTACATCGGGAGCTCCGGCAATGGCCATAAACTGGCTTTCGATGCTGCCATACTTAGCCGCTTCGCTGGCTCGACGTGCTTCTTCTTCAGCACGCAACCTTTCTTCTTCAGCCATACGGCTGGCCTCGGCACGTTCACGCGAAAGCTTGTCGTCCACCTGATCAATCAGTGCCAACACATTTTCATCCTGTAAATTCCAGCTTTTGATAGTGGCCAGACGGGTCTCTTTTTCGTCTAGCGTCCAGCTTGTTTCGTCATTCAAAATGGCTGTCAAATCTTTTGTAGCCCGGTCGATTTTTGCTGCGTATTCGGCAGCGGCCTGCTCACGCGCTAGTTTTTTCTTGCTTTTACAGCTTGTGGTTCCACCAAGGGTGATCAGCACAACTAAAAAAAGCAGTCCTAAGCGTCGCAATTGATGCATTGAAATTGTCATTTGCATAGTTTTAAAGGGTTTATCGCTATTTGTTACTATAACTCAATTTTGGCAAAATTATTGAATTTTTAAGTGATTTTATGATTTAATGAAAAAATCATGTGACAAGGCCTTATTACTACACAATAATGATGCCTAATTTTGTAAAATACTTAATTTTGCCTAATGCTGCGACATTACAATATCCCTGTGTTTTTGCCCGAACTGGCCTGTCCGCATCGCTGTGTTTTTTGCAATCAAAGCAGCATCAGCAGCACCTATCACATTCCTTCTGTCGCGGAGGTTACGGCTATCATCGAAAAGCATTCAAACAGTTTTAAGGCCTCCGACAAACATGTTGAGCTGGCTTTTTTTGGTGGAAATTTCACCGGATTGCCGCAGCAGATGCAACTGGAATACTTAAATCATGTTCAGCCGTGGCTGAAATCTGGTCAAATACAAGGCATTCGGCTAAGTACACGTCCTGATTATATCAGCTCAGCGCAAATTACCTGGCTCAAGGATTTTGGCGTAACACATATCGAGCTTGGCGCGCAGTCAACCGATAACGAAGTGCTGCAAAAATCCGGACGCGGACACAAACGTGACGCCATTGAAAAAGCCTCAGCGATAATTAATGATGCCGGTTTGGTGCTCGGACTTCAAATGATGGTGGGACTTCCCGGCGACAGCGCGGAAAAAGCAATTACCACAGCGAAAGACATCATCAGTTTTGGTGCTAAAGAAACTCGGATTTATCCTTGCTTAGTTATTCAGAATACAGCTTTGGAAAGGCTTTTTCTGAGTGGGAAATATAAGCCTTTATCCATTGAAGAAGCTGCTGATCAGGCTGCATCACTTTATGCAATTTTTGAAAATGCCAAGCTAAAAGTGTTGCGAATCGGGCTTCATACTTCTGACGATCTCAACGGTTCGGCTTTGGTGGCCGGACCCTATCATCCAAATTTTGCAGAAATAGTTTTTGGGAAAATATGGCTAAGTGCTTTTGAAACTTACGATCAATGGCCTGAATCAGAAGCAATAGTAGTAAAAACAGCGGCTTCGCAACTAAATCACGCAGTAGGTTTTGAAGGCTCCAACAAAAAATGGCTGCTGAAACGTTTCAAAACAGTAAAATTTATGCCAGACAGTAGCCTGTGCGGACGGCAGTTTATCATCCAAAAATTAAAGCTATGCTAGTGATCGCCGATGGCCGGATGCCTGAACTTGCCAAAAAAAACCTTTCTCAAATAGCTGAACCACTTTGGGTTACGCCACAGCCAGAGGTTTATGAATCGATTGCAGCCCATCCTGATATTTTCTTTTGTAACACAAAAGCCGGTTTAGTAACCGCTCCCGGATTACCAGCTCACTACCTTACAAAACTTCAGAAAAACAAAATCGTGGTAATAAAAGGCTCCATATCCGTTGGTTCAAAATATCCGCAAACGGCGATCTATAATGCCCTTGCTACAGATAATTGTTTGATTCACAACTTAAAATATACCGCTCCTGAAATCAAAGATCAATATTCTGAAGAACAGCAAATTCGCGTAAATCAGGCTTATACCCGATGTAATTTAATCGCGCTGACGGATCACTTTTTTATTACTTCGGATGTTGGTGTTTTCACAACTTTACAGGATTTAAGCAAAGAAGTTTTGCTGATAAATCCACAACAAATTGTGCTGACCGGCCATCAGCATGGATTTTTCGGAGGTTGCTGCGGTATCTTTGAAAAACAGCTTGTAATTTGCGGCCACATTGATTTTCTGACCGAGAAAAATGAGTTGCATGCCTTTGCAGAAAAAGCCGGATTCAGTATTAAATCGCTTTATTACGGAAAATTGTTTGATGTGGGGAGTCTGTTGTTTGTGTAAAATCTTTCACACAAATACAATCAGCGCAGGCAAGCAAAAAATAAGCTCACCCATCAAATGATAGTAAGTGTTTTTGTAAAGTGTTTTTCGGAAATAAAACAGCAGCGCAAGTGCTAAATTCATTGCCAAAATTATCAGCCAGGCCGCTGTGTGCGTTGTCTCAAACACGAACATAATCAGCACAAACAAAAGCTGTATCAGTCCAGCAAACAATAATAAGCGAATGGTATTTTTTTCTCCGAGATTGCTTGCCATGGACCTGGTTTGTTGCTGCCTGTCGAGTTCTATCTCCAGCAAGGCAATCAGGGTGCTTTCCAACCAGGCGGTGATAGCAAAAGCCAACATAATTAGGACAACCTTACAATCAGGTGTTTGGGCTTTTTGCACCAACGGTCCAAACCAAATTCCGAGCGTATAAATCAAGGCTACCATTGCTTCTTTCTGCACAAACCAGCGGTTTTTCAGTTGTGGCGTAGATACCAAAAGTATATGCAAAGCACTAATCAACACAAGTATTATACCCGCAACGAGTAACCGATAATTTGCGAAAGCTATCATCAGAACAGCAGCTATCAAGCCAATAAAAACCAAAACTACAATCAGAATTTTCTTGTTTTGCTGATAAAATAGATGCCGTGGATTATTGGTTCTGTCAGGCAAAAACCAGGCATCCGTGAGATGATCGAGTGAATAAACTACCCAGATACCGGCCAACAGTGCCACATACCACCACCAAGGCATGGGTTGCTGCACTATTTCAGTAGCAAACAATAATCCGCAAAGCGCAGCCAAAGCCACATCAAGGCTTAAAGATTCGATGATTATTTTGATTTTAGTCACGGGCTAAAATTTATCGCTGTGTTTTGACTAAGGTTCAAAGTGCCTACACCGCCCAAAGTTTAAGCTGATTTATCAGCAATTGGCGTTGTTGCAAAAGTTGATGCATCAATTCAGGATCTTTTTTGCTGTATATTTTCCAGCGCCATGAATTACGTAAACGGCGGCTAAATTTAAACTGATAGAACGCCAGCAATCCTGCATAAGGAAACGAGATTAGCACAAAAATAATGAGCACCCAGTTATCAAAAAACACCAGCATAGCTACAAAAAGTAGTGCATACCAAATCAGGAAGAGGAAAAAGCTTAACCCAAAGTTTAACGAACTCACAAATTGTTTGTCCTTAATCCGTTTGATAAGCAGCGACGGCAATTTATAAGGCAAATAATTAACCAAAACACCATAAGTCTGTACTGGCAGAAAAATCAACCAAAACAAGCTTTGAATCACCAGCCTAAGCCATGAATTCAAGGGGTCTTTTGCGCTTAACTCTTTTAGTTTGTATTGTTTTAGGCTGATCAGATAATTTCTGCAATTTGTTTGCAGCCATTCCCATTCAGCACCTTGTTTTTGGCTCAGATCATTCAAATGATTAGCAATTTTCTGTGCTTTCTTAAACTGCTCTGTGCGGTTTTTATCTAAACTTTTAAATGTATCCACAGCACTTAAACTGCAAAGTAGGTGATGGCAATCTTCAAGCTCAAGGGTGTCCAAATGCACTATTTGTTTCTTCAAAGCAAGGGTCAGATCGTTGCCCAAATCAACAAAGGCCATTTGTGGATCACGCTGATACTTTTCATAGAGAGGTGCAACGGGCAGTGGTTTTCCAATATTTATAAGCAGTTTGGTTCCGGCCTTGTCAGGATGCTCGTAATCAATACCAAAAGGCACTAAAAAAACAGCGGACTTGAAGCTATCTGCTTCGGCGGTTTGAAACGCGATACGGCTTGCTCCTTTTTTTAACCGTTGTAGTGTTTTCCCTTCGGAATGCGCTCCTTCAGGCATGATGGTAAGCACCCAGCCTTTTTGCATAAGCCGAACTGTCTTTGCAAAAACCGCTTTATTTTTTTCAACACTGTTTGCGCCGTCGCGAAGGCGATAAACGGGTAAAATGCGTAAAAAATATAACAACCTTGCTACAAAGGATTTTTTAAAGATATCGGCACGGGCCAAAAAAACTACCGGCCTGTCGATGGCAAAAAGCACAGCAAGTGCATCCATCAGCGCATTTTGGTGGTTGGGTGTGATGATAAGTGGCACATTCTCGGGCAGTTTTTCTTGTCCTATTATTGTGACGCGTTTATAATACAGGTGGTAATAAAAACGTAAAGCGTTAAAAAGCAGGCGATACAAAAACAAAGGTTTTCCGAGGCGTGGTGAGCTTGTTTTTTTAGGCATCTGTCAGGGTTTTTAATGGCCTATATTTTGCCCAGAAGCCTGCCACGCTAAGCCCGGCAACAATATGCCAGATGCCCCACCAGGCTGCGATAAACGCCATGCCACCCATATTGATTTCCGGCGGGAAAATGCGCGGATTAAACAACAGCACCAAAGCCAAACCCGAGTTTTGTATACTGGTTTCGATAGCTATTGTGCGTCGATTGATGCGATTGAGGCCAAATAGGGCAGCAAAAGAATAGCCCGAAACCAAAGCCAACAGGTGATGCAACAGCACAATAAACAAAATCCAGTAGATATATTCTACGAAATAATTGAAGTTGTTGCGGAAAGCCATCACGATAAACAAACCAAAAACCATTAAGGAAATGCTACGGATAGGCTGTATAATTTTTTGGGTGATTTTTGGGAGTTTTTGGGCAAATATCATTCCGGCAATCACAGGCAAACCGAGGATGATAAAAACGGTGCGAAACATTTCCAGCGGGTCAATTTCGATAGGACGGAGCAAAGGTGATGTTGTGGAGTATAGACCGCCCCAAAATGAGAAATTCAAAGGCGTAAAAATTACGGCAAGTATTGTTCCAAGGGCCGTCATGCTTACCGAAAGCTCCACATTGGCTTTGGCTACGCTAGAAATAAAATTAGAAACATTGCCGCCAGGGCAGGAAGCAACCAGCAGCATACCAAAGGCTACTGATGGCGTAATAAAATCGTCGAACAGCCATACAGCCAAAAAAGTGAGTGCCGGAAGCAACAAATACTGACTTCCTAAACCTACAATCACCCCTTTTGGATGCAAAAAGACCTTTTTGAAATTTTCAGTCTTAATCCCTAGGGCCACGCCAAACATGATAAATCCAATGGTGATATTCATCAGATGCAGACCAGCCTGGCTAAAATTTAGTCGGATATGATCGAGTAATAATAAGTCTTCGTGCATGTGGCTTATCTATGTATTAAACAAGCAGCTAAATTAAAATAATCTGACGAACCAGATCAAAATCAATAGTTTTATTTGTCTGTTAAAGCTCAACAACTACCGTAATGTCGCCAATTTGAACCTGATCGCCGACGCGGACTTTTTTGCGTTTCTCACTTACAGTTTTCTTGTTTACCAGCACTTCTCCGTTCAAAATTAATTGGTTAGCATCACCTCCGCTGTCTGCAATACCGGTAAGTTTGAGCAGTTGATTGAGATGAATGAACTCGTGACCTTCAAGCTGAAAAGTTTCCATACTTATGATTTTTCGCAAAGGTACTTGTAATGTTTTAAATTATGTAATGCAAACAGTGCATCAACTATCCTATTTCCACCTCAAACATAGAAATTACCGCAATACACTATCAGGTAGTATAAACAGAGTTAAACAGCACATAATCAGTGGTTAGGTCTGTCCCCCAAGCGGTGGCAGTCTTTTTACCGCTTTTCAGGTCGATTTCAATTACCAGGTGAGACTCGCGCAACATTTGTTTCATCAGTCGCTTATCATATTCGAGCGGATGGCCGTCTTCAAGCACTTTCACCAATTCTAACTCGGTACCAATTCGCAAGCAAATTTTTTCGTAATCAAATGGAACACCAGCGTTTCCGGCTGCCGAAACAATCCGTCCCCAGTTAGGATCGCGGCCATACATGGCCGTCTTCACCAAGGAAGAAGAGGAGACTGCGCGCGCGATAATTTTAGCAGTTTGTTCGTTGGGCGCATTCGTAACTTTATAGTTGATAAATTTTGAAGCACCTTCTCCGTCCGACACAATTAGCTTGGCCAGGTGAAGCATCAGTTCTTCTAAATTTTTGCGAAAAGTAGGATAATCTGGATCTTTTTTAGAGCTGATCAAGGTGTTTTTTGCTTTGCCATTGGCCAACACAAATACGGTGTCGTTGGTAGAAGTATCGCCGTCAACGGTAATCATATTAAAGGTGCGGTCCACAAGTTCCTTGAGCGTTGTTTGCAGCAGCTCGGGCGTTATGGCAGCATCGGTAGCGATAAAAGCGAGCATGGTTCCCATATTGGGATGTATCATGCCGGAACCTTTAGCGATTCCACCCATATTTACTTCACATTCGTCCAATTCAAATTCTATAAAACCCTCTTTAGGAAAAGTATCGGTAGTTAAAATGGCATTAGCAGCAAAGGAGCCAGCACTTGACTTGCTAGTCAATTTTGGCACACTTTTTTTAATGCCTGCCAGCACATCATCCACCGGAAATGCTTCGCCAATAATTCCTGTTGATGCCACCAACACCTGGTTCACATCAATGCCAAGCTCCTGTGCCGTAGTGGCAGCCATCGCTTCGGCGGCAAGGCGTCCCTGCTCACCCGTGCAAGCATTGGCATTGCCCGCATTCACGATGATGGCACGTGCAGTGCCTTTGGATTGTTTGATATGCTTTTTTGAAACTTTTACCGGCTCGGCAATCACCTGATTCTGAGTAAATACTGCAGCGGCACTGGCAGGAACTACCGAATAAATTAACGCCAAATCACGCCTCAATGATTTAACGCCGGTATGCGCGCCCCAACATTCTATTCCTCTAACGTTTGTGATATTTTTAATCATGTTTTTTGAAGTATAGGTTACTTTCTTTTTCTTAGTTTTTTGCGTCTTCATAATGTCTTTTTCAGCATCATTTTTAAGGATGCATCGGCACGTGTTGCAAAGCTGTTTTTTCCTCAAAATCAAACATGATATTCATGTTTTGAACAGCCTGTCCGGCAGCACCTTTCACCAGGTTATCAATCACGCTCACTAGAATAATGTTATTGGTTATGGAGTCGTAATCCACAAAAATATCGCAAAAATTACTGCCGCGCACGTCTTTTATGGCTGGTGGATTTTCGCAAAGGCGAACAAAAGCTTTATCCTGATAGAAATTTTTAAACAGCTGTTTTAGTGGTGCTTCCTCGATATTTGATTTGGGTTGTACGTAAATTGTGGATAAAATACCCCGGTCAACCGGCAACAGATGTGGTGTGAATTGAATCGTGTTTTTGTCCTTTGAAAAACGATCCAGAATCTGCTTTATTTCGATAGAGTGTCGGTGCTTCTTTAAGCCGTATGCCTTGAAGTTGTCGTTCACGTTGGAAAACAGATTGGTTTCACTGTGTTTTATTCCTGCACCGGAAACGGATGACTTTGCATCGATGATAACTCTTTGTGGATCAATTAAATCAGCCGAAACGAGCGGCGCCAGCGGCAAAATAGCTGAAGTAGGATAGCAACCCGGATTGGCTACTAACCTGGCTTTGCTGATTTTGTCGGCATACAATTCCGGTAGGCCATAAACGGCTTCTTCAAAGGCTTCTTTAAACGTGTGTTCCTTGTTGTACCACTGTTCATAAGTGGCAGGATCGTCTAATCTAAAATCACCGGATAAATCTACGATACGAAATTTCTGTAGCTTAAATTTGCGTACATATTCCATGGAAACGCCATGTGGCAGAGCCAGAAAAACCAAATCCAAATCCATCCCTATTATTTCATCAGCTGAGACAAGCTTTTGATCCATAATTCCCCTGAAAAATGGATGCAAATCAGAAAAGGCTTTTCCGCGGTGGCTTTCAGAGGTTATGGCTTTGATTTTCACCTCCGGGTGATGAACTAAAATTCTAACGAGTTCGGAGCCGGTATATCCAGACGCTCCAATTATTCCAATATTTTTCATTTTTCTAAACTTTTCAGCGTTTTTTTAAAAATTGTAATGGCCTGATTTAATTCCTCTTGCGTAATGTTCAGTGGCGGCACAATCCGCACAATATTGCCGGCGGTGCTATTGGCCATCAGCCCGTTTTCGAGCAATTTGGCAACCAGCGTTTTGGTGTCAAAACAAAATTCGATGCCCATCATCAGGCCCAGGCCTTTCACCGCTTTGATGTCGGGATGGTTTAAACCCTCGAACTGCTGTTTCAACCATTGTCCTTTTTCTTTTGCCGCCTGAATTAAATTTTCCAACTCAATGGTTTCGAACACAGTAAGTGCAGCTGTTGCTGCAAGTGGATTGCCTCCAAATGTTGTTCCATGTCCGCCATAGTGCATGGCTTTATTCACTTTTTCATTACACAAAACTGCACCAATCGGGAAGCCACCGCCCAACCCTTTGGCAAGGGTCATCATATCGGGTTGCACTTCATAATAATCCTTTGCAAACCAATAACCTGTGCGTGCAATTCCGGATTGTATCTCATCAAATATCAGCAAGATATCGCGCTCATCGCAAACTTGGCGAACGCCTTTAAGGAATTTTTTGTCTGCCATATTGATGCCGCCTTCGCCTTGAATCGGCTCAATAATTATGGCAATGGTATCCTTGTCTGCATTGGCTTTCAGCGCTTCCAAATCGTTGAAAGGAGTCTCCATAAAACCTTCCGGTACAGGTGCATAGCCTTCCTGATAGTTGGGACTTCCCATAGCCAGCGTTGCGAGCGTTCGGCCATGAAATGAACCACTCATATAAAGTATTTTCGACTGGCGCTTATTGGCATATGCATATTTCCGAGCAAGTTTCACAGCAGCTTCGATGGCTTCCGCGCCACTATTGGCCAAGAAAACACGATCGAGACCAGATATTTCAGTCAACTTTTTGCTGAGCAAAGCCTGTGGTTTTGTTAGGAAAAAGTTGGAAACATGCATCAGCTCAGCAGCCTGTTTGCTGATGGCCTCCACAAGCCTTGGATGGGCGTGGCCGAGCGTGTTTACAGCTATTCCGGCCAAAAGGTCGATGTATTCTTTGCCGTTTGTATCCCATAATTTTGCGCCACGACCTTTGTCGATAACGATGGGATATCGTTTAAATACTTGCAGATAATTATTCAGCATCTGTTTGCAGATACTGTTCTGTGTTGAGATTGTAATTCATTAATTATTAAAGTTTTATCGTGGTACCGCCAGCCAGGTTTTGGCTCAGCCAGTTGATTTGTTCGGGTTTGGTCCCGTTGATTATTTTAGCTGTTGAAGCTCCTTTTGAAAGAGCTTTAGCACAAGATTCCATCTTTGGCAACATGCCACCCTGAATGATTTTTTGCTCTATTAGTTTTTTAATTTCGGTAACATGTAATTCTGAAATCAAACTTTTAGGATCATCTTTATCCATAAGCAATCCATCCACATCAGTGAGGATGATATACTCCTTCACTTTGAGCGTGCCGGCCAGCTCACCGGCAAACATATCGGCGTTGATATTGTAGTCATTGCCTTTCTTGTCCATAGCCAGACAAGTTATTACCGGAATATAATCGTTTTGGAGAAGCAGATGAATCAGGTTGGTGTCAATTTCGAGTACATCACCCACTTGACCAAGGTCTAATTCTTCCGTTTTTCCTGCAGTAATTCGCTGATAGATGCGTTTTTTGGCGGTAACAAAACCACCATCTTTTCCGGAAAGCCCGACTGCACGATGTCCCATACTATTGATCAGACTGACGATACTGCCATTTACCTGACCTTTGAGCGCCATTTCAATATGTTCGAGGGCTTCGTTGCTTGTCTTGCGGTGGCCGTCAATAAATTCAGAAACAATTTTAGCATTGGACAATGCTTTTTCGATAAAAGGCCCACCTCCGTGAACAATAACTACTTGATAATCTTGTGATTTGAGAGCGATAATTTCGCTAAGAACTTGTTTTTTTAATTTGTTGTTGGTCATGGCGTTTCCGCCATATTTAAAAAGCAGGAGTGGTTTTTCTGAATTCCTCATATATAATTTATACGGCCTCACAAATAAAATACTAAGAATAAATCTTCGTACAATATTTATCAGCAAATCATATTTTAATTACCTATCAGCGGTTATTTGTTTTTAAGCTGATTAGCCTATTTGGCAATTAATAAATGAACGTAATAATACAAATATACTGCTTTTTTGAGTTAAAGAAAAATATTTTTTATTAATAACTACTTATCTATCTGCTTCATAGGCTCTTAAAAATAGAAAAAAGAATCTCTGTTTGCGTTGATCTATTCCGTCTTTTTGTAAAAATTTCCTCTTTCCAGTTTTACAATTTCAATTTTATTTGCTTCCTGCAACACGCCCAGGTATTTGTTTATTTCGTTTACATGCAATCCCAATATGGTGTGTAAATCCTCCAAAGTGCAAGGACGCCTGTCAATGGTTTCGAGGATTGCGGTGGCCACATCTTTGCGATAAGCTGTATTTGTTTCTCGCTTTGCAACAGCTGCAACGATTTCAACATTTGGTAGGTTCCAGAAATCCTTTACCTTTTCTAGTTCTTCTGTTGTTGCACCACGTAATCCATCAATAGTTCCCGGCCTGTCGAGGGTATTAAGTTGTATGGTAGTGGGATTTATTTTGAGGATAGCTTCCTTTAGAGCCAGCAATTCCTGCTCGTTAGTATTGTAATCAGGTAATATAAATACTTCCAGCCATATTTTACCGGTATATTCAGCACTGAAATCGATCAATCCTTGAATAATTTCTTCAATATCCAGCAAAGGATCAGGTCGATTTATCTTTTCAAAACCTGCTTTGGTTGCGGCATCCAGCGATGGCAAAATCAGATCAGCTTTAAGTAAGGCGTCTCTTACTTCTTTTTGATTTAAGAGTGTACCATTGGTCAACACTGCCATTGGAATATGCGGTTTAATTTGTTTAATAAACTGCATCACATCACCGATTCGGCGATTTAGTGTTGGTTCTCCATAGCCAGAAAAGGTGATATAATCTGGATCTGGATTATTTTGAAAATAATGAGTAAGCTCCGTTTTAAGTTTTTCTAAAGGGATATATTCCTTTTGGTCTGTAGTGAGTTTGGTGGTTTTGCCCACTTCGCAATACACACAATCCAGCGAGCACACTTTGCGTGGCACTAAATCAACACCTAAAGAAATTCCCAATCGACGTGAGGGCACTGGTCCAAAAAGATATTTGTACATGGCTCTAAATTTTCAAATTTGGGTCAAAATTACGACTTATTGAACTGTTTCCAAGTTCCAAAAGTGATTAGATTATAATCCTGACAGTTGCTTTATTTAGCCGGGGGTAGAAACGAAAAAAACCATAACTGATGACTTTCGCAGAGCGATCGACATCAATTATGGCTTTTTAAAACTTAAGTAGCCTTAGCTACAAAAGGAGATTACGCAATTAAAACTGCGTAACGGCTCATTTACTTAGACTTTTCTAACGTTTACAGCGTTAAGATCTCTTTTGCCTTGTTCCAGGTCAAAAGTAACTTCATCATTTTCCTGAATTTTATCTTTCAGGCCAGATGAGTGCACAAAATATTCTTTGGCGGTGTCTGCTTCTTTGATAAATCCGAATCCTTTTTCTGCGTTGAAAAATTTTACTGTTCCTCTGTTCATGATAGGTAATTTTTAATGGTAATGTTTACTGTTCCTTTGTTTATCAGGCAAAGGGCAGCGATTTATTTAAATTGGAACACAGTTGTTGAACAAGCTTTTTATACTTAGAATTCAAGTGTATAAACAAAGCGAAGGACGGTTAAATTTTTAATTTAGCAACGCTACGGTTTTTAGATCGTAATCCTTTACAATATTTTTTTCTGTATTCAGACCACAAAAGTACATCAATTTAGAACGCAAAATTATTTTTTATGAAATATACTGATAATCAAATCAATCGTAGTCTTATTTTGGTGTTTTTTAGTTTGGAATTATCCAGCAAATTGATGGTATTTCTGGCTTTTTCAGCTTTTACCGCAACAAAAGCAAAATCTTGCTTCAGTTCGATAAGACCTAACTCATCTTTCTTCAAATTACCTTGTTTTATAAATAAACCGGCGATATCGGCTTTAGAAATTTTATCTTTTCGTCCACCCGACATGCGGATGGTAAGCCATGCCGGTGGCTCTGGAACGGCTGCATTTCTGGGGGTTATACTTTCTGAGCTTGTGACAAATTCAGGTAAATTTTCGCGTTCCCATTTCAGTACATAAGCCGTTCCATCGTTAAACATGCGTGCGGTGCGGCCATTACGATGCAGAAACTCGTGGTCTTTGAGTGGCAGGTGATAATGGATGATAAACTGAATTTCCGGCACATCTATTCCCCTGGCAGCCAAATCAGTAGCTAAGAGTAAACGGGTAGAACCGTTACGAAATTTTACAAGAGCAATTTCGCGTTCGCTTTGTTCCATATCACCGTGGAAGCTGGCGTGGGAAACGCCTCTATCGCTCAAAAAGTCACTCACACGTTGGATACTTTCTTTGAAGTTAAGAAAAATAATTCCAGGTTGGTCGCCCAGCTGGCAAAGTAATTTAAAAAGTGCTTGCTGTTTGTCTTTGTCGGGCGAATTTACAGTAACGATTTTCAGTTGCGGCTTCCCCGATTCGCGGTAATCAAGAATTGTCGGATTCTTCAGACCAATAAAAGCAGGCAATTCCGATTTAAGCGTAGCTGATGTAAGTACTTTTTTATTGACAGCCTCCAGTGTTTGAACGATTTCCCGCATTTCAGTCTCAAAACCAATTTCGAGTGACTTATCAAACTCATCCAAAATAAGTGTTTGGATATGAGCTATTTCAAAGTTTTTACGCCGGAGGTGGTCGGCAATACGTCCAGGTGTTCCAACCAAAACAGCAGGTCTGTGTTTTAAGTCCACTTTATCTTTATAGCCCGCGCGTCCGCCATAAACAGCATTTACTTTAATTCCTGAACCAAGTTGACGGGTAACCTGCTCAATCTGCATGGCAAGTTCGCGTGTTGGCACAACGATCAAGCATTGCACTTCTTCTATTGTAAGGTCGAGGGAAGCGATCACGGGCAACAGAAAAGCAAGTGTTTTTCCACTTCCGGTGGGTGAAAGCAATACTATTTCAGGATTATTGGTAATAGCTTCAATGGAAGCATTTTGCATCTCGTTCAACGCTTTTATGCCAAGTTTGCCCAGCATGGATTGCAGGTCTTTGGGTTCAGTATTCATGCGGCAAAGTTAGTTAATAGGAATGGAGTCTGGGTTTTTTGTACAGTTATTTCGGGAGTACAGTCCCGCATAAGGTGGGACTTTATAATTCTGGTTAAGCAGAGCAGATGCTCTGTGGTACTATCTTGCAGGCTGTGCCTGCGCAACGATAACTATTATTTCTACAATATTTTTGTAGCTGACTTGAAATAAGCCATGTATTTTGGACTCCGTTGAACAGCAAAATGAGTTTTTTGTATAGTAATTTCGGGCTTGCAGTGGATGCTGCCTTATAATTCCACAGAGCGGATGCTCTGCGGAACGCTAACGAAATGAATTCCTTAGCGCAACGGAAATCCAAAAAACGGAAAAGTCAACTGTGCCAATCGTTCTTTAAGTTGCTCAGCTGAGAAAGCATCCATGGCGGCCAGCTTAAAACTACGTGCTTTAGCAAAAGAAGTTCTTCTTTTAAAGCGCGACTAAAATCACCGGTATCTTTTTCGTGAAAGTCTGAATACTCATCTCTTAGCGTCTGTACAAGTTCTTTTACCGATACAATTTCATTGCAGCGCCATACATTACTTCCTGCAAAGGCATAGCCCCGGTTAAAGTTGCCGCGTAAAGCAGAAGTTAGTGATGCGATAATACAATAAGGTGCAGTTTTAATGTCGCAAGTGCGGATACAATTCACCGGACACACTTTAGGCTGCCGTTTACCGGCTTCCACTTCAAGTAAAAACGGAGAATTGATGGCTCTGCCTGGCATACCAACGGGGCTGCGAATAATTTTAATGTCTTCTATTGTGGCTTTTAGATAAGCCTGCTTAAATTCTAAGGAAGCATCGCATTCATCGGTGGTTACAAATCGTGTACCCATTTGCACGCCTGAGGCGCCGAGCGCCATTATTCGGGCAATATCAACACCGGTAAAAATACCTCCGGCAGCAATTACTGGAATATCTTTTCCGTTGGCATCCCCTATTTCATTGACCACTTTTACTACTTCCGGAACCAATTGTTCAAGGGCAAATTTTGAATCTGTTAGCTGTTCGAGCTTAAATCCGAGGTGACCGCCGGCTTTTGGACCTTCCACCACAATAGCATCGGGTAGATAATTGTAATTGGCCAGCCATTTATTGCAAAGCAAAGCGGCTGCCCGTGCCGAAGAAACAATGGGTACAAGCTTGGTACGACTTTCCGGAGTTAGGTATTTTGGCAAATCAAGGGGCAATCCAGCACCAGAAAAAACGATATCGATGCCTTCTTCAATAGAAGTGCGCACCATATCATCAAAATTGGATAAAGCCACCATTATATTTACGCCCAAAACTCCCCTGCTCTCTTTTCTGGCTTTACGAATTTCTATTCGGAGACCGCTGATGCTGTTTGCAAGAAAACCAGCTCCCGGCTCCTTATAGATCATCCCTAATCCTGCAACAGAAACCACCCCAACAGCTCCCTGATTAGCTACAGCGGAAGCCAAGCCGGAGAGTGAAATACCTACGCCCATTCCTCCCTGTACAATAGGTGTAGGGATGAAAAGTCCGCCGATATTTAATGGTTTGAAATTTGTCATTTACAGTTTATTTTAAGGTTTATATTTCTGACAGGGAAACACCTATTCAGCTCCAAAAACTAGTGGGCATTTTTCGTGTTCTGCTTGCAAAGTTAGGGCAGAAGAAAAGGTTTATCAGAAAAATGGGTTTGATTACCGAAAAGGGTTGGAAATGCAATGATTTGGGACGAAACGACGAATGTTAGGGCTGAAATGCACTAAATAAATAAGACTCAAAAGAAGCTTTGAGACTGTTTGATTTGAAAATAAAACTGGAGTTAGTTAGATTTATTTTTACCAAAAAGCTTTCGAATTTCAGCAGCTTTTTGTCTGGCAACAGGCACCTGGAAATCGAGACCTTCCAATTCGAGGGTGTAGGCAGTCGAAGCCCCTGTTAAACGTTTTACGTGTTGTCTGTTTATCAGACAGCATCTATGGCACTTTATTATTTCGGGAAAGGATTCTAAGAGTACTTCAACAGAGCTTAGTGTTTGCCTGATCAGCTGCCGGCGGATGAGTTTGTCTTTGCGATAAAAGACTTCAATATAATTTCCAGCAGATTGAATAAGTACAATATTTTGGAGGCTGTCTTCAAAGATTTCCTTGCCATTTTCTGAACTAATTTGGATGGACTTACTTTTAGCGTCTTTTTGATTTTTATCCTGTTCCCCCAACCAAAGGCGACCGGAGTCAAACACCTTAACCACCTTGTTTTTAAGCACATGATTATAGTTTACCATATTAAAAAGTATTAATGGAAGCAAGGCGAGTGCACCTGAACTATATACTGTGTGAGACTGCATCTCAGGGATTTCAAAAGCCAAAGCCGAGAGGCTGAAACCGGCAATCAGGATAATAAACATACCCAGGTTCCAGATGATTTCCTTGCGAATGGTCCATCTGGAAGACTCAAAAAGCCGGGGCAAAAATCCTGGCAAGACCAGCGTGCTTATAAAAAAGGTGGCAGCACTTTCGAGTCCGAGCATAAGCACGAAATAACCATCCTTGCGCGAAGATAAAAAATCAATCCCAAAAGGCTGAAAATACAGTGTTATGAGCATAAATCCCATGCTTACCAATGTGATAGTGCGTAGGTTATGCTTAAAGTTATTGTGAAACGGGTAGGACTGATTCAGGTTTTCAAACATCCAGAATAATTTACAATTGCAAAGGTACGATTAAAATAAGCGAAGGATACTGTCAAGGAGATATGGTTTCAATCCTTCATTTTTGGCTTGCAGCGAATGCTCCACGGAATGGTTCCGCAGAGCATCTGCTCTGTGGAATTATCTTGCAGGCCCGTTGAGCTTAAGCTCAACGGAACTATCTTGCAGGCTGTGCCTGCATACCTGTATATTTATAAAAAAAATATCTTTGTAAAAAACCAAAATGGCTCAGGAATATAAAATATACGATCAATCGGCAGCCCACTTTTTAACTTTTCAAGTAGTGCAATGGGTAGATATTTTTACGAAACAAGTTTATCGCGATATAGTTATTGATAACTTTTCATATTGTCAAAAAAATAAGGGCCTTGAACTTTACGCTTATGTAATTATGAGTAATCATGTGCACCTGATTGCCAGAAGCTTAAACGAATCATTGAGTGATCTTATCAGAGACATAAAACGTCATACAAGCAGACAAATGCTTGATCTTTTCCAACAAAATTTTGAAAGTAGAAGACATTGGATGGAATTGGTTTTTAAGTATGAAGCTAGAGGCAATTCCAACAATAATATTTATCAATTATGGACGAATAATAATCACCCGGAAGAACTAACATCCAATAAATTTTTTAAACAAAAGCTCAACTATATCCATGAAAATCCAGTAAGAGCAGGCTTAGTAGATACTCCCGAGGATTATCGCTATTCAAGTGCCAGAAATTATGCGGGCATGGATGCACTGTGTGATGTAGAAATATTGAGTGGGATGTAAGATCTATGGTACATCGATTTGAAGATTGTAAAGGAAAGCAATGTGTTAAGCGCTTCGGGATATGACCTTTGAAGGTTTTTATACAAAGTTTTCGAGATTGCAGCAAATGCTGCATTTATAATTCCACAGAGCAGATGCTCTGCGAAACGATAATTTATGAGTGTCCACCAGCAACAATACGCAATATCTTGATGTTAAGTACGAAAAAACGTATCAATTGCCAGGGCACAAAGCGACGCCAAAAAAGGGTGTTGGCTGTTGGCATGGGCGGATAAGATTCTTCGCTATAAGGTACTACAGGTCTATTTTTCATGGTTTTAAGTGTTTCTAATTTTTGATTTAGGTTTTGCTACTTTATTGTTTTATTCCGGCAACAGCCACCAAAATGGATAGCCTTTAGCTTTATGCAAAAACATATAGTGCATAAACAATTTGAGCCAATGACCTGCCAGTCCGGCTTCGCCCATGGTGTAGCCGATGCTACGGCCGTATTCAGGATACTTTTCAAAGTCAGGCACAATTGGGAAAACCGTCATAGTGGCGGCAGCACCTTTGGTCATGCCGTAGCCTGCTGATATTATGCAGGCAGCTCCCATACGCCCCATGCTGGCTCTGTGTTTGAGTTCGTGTTCGCCTTTATTTAAAAGCCGGATGATATTGAGTGCAGTAATTTTTCCCATAACGCCCGATGGCATTCCGGTTCTTGGTGCTGTTGGATAAATCAGCGTACCATTTTTGCTGGTCATAGGTTTTGATATGCCATGTGGCGGTGCAAAAGCGATTCCGGGGGCAAAAATATTCGGGAATTCGGGGTTGCGATAAGTTTGTGGCCAGTCGTTAACGCTCCAGTCTTCATAGTCTTTGGGCGTGTAATCGGCATCTACTTTCATCAGTCCGTTGGCTGCAAAAAGCTTACTGCCGATGTCAGAATTATCTTTGCCAAAAGCCTTTAGGCCAACGCCTGCAAATCCAGGAATTAGCATGGCAAAATCAAACGGAACGCTGTGGTTTTCTCCTTCCAGATTTTCGTAGTGAATAAGACCTGGATCTACCTTTTTTACGCCCGCTCGTTTGATCCAATGGATGTTGTTTTCGCGCAAAAAGCTCTCGGCAAACACCCTTGTGGAAGTTATATATCCGCCTCTTTTTATGTGAGCGCCACCCATCCCAAAATCACCCAGCTCAAACTCATTGGTAAGCCAAACCAGCTCAGCCATGTCTGACAGTTTGCGTTTGCGAATCTCATAAGCCACATTCAAAATATACTCAAAAGCCGCGCCCTGACAGGTAGCCATAGGATGTCCGGTGCCTATAACAAACCGCTGTTTTTGACCATTTTCCATCTTCACAATAGCTTCTTGCAGCTTTTCCCAGGCATGGGCTGCGTGATCGAAAGAGCATACAGAAACTGAATTTTTGCCAGGCCCGAGACCTTCAGTAGCGTCAAAATTGAGTTTTGGACCGGTCGCATTTACCAGGAAGTCGTATTCCAAAATAATTTCTTCTCCCTGCTTCTCGGGCAGGGTATAAGTGGCTTTTACAAAGGGTTTTACATGATCAGCATCTCCTTCGGGATGAATGCTAACGGCCAGCGCCTGATGAAATTCTATACCGACTTTTTTGTAGCGTGGCGCCAATTTAAAGCGTACTTGATCAACCGTCATCCGGCCAACGCCAACCCAGATGTTTGAAGGAATCCAATGGTAATAGCTATTAGGTGCAACGACAATTACCTTGTGTTTTTTAGCCAGTTTTTTGCGTAGAAAAGCCGCAGCAGTATGGCCCGAAATTCCTGCTCCCAGCACAACAATTGTTGACATAATAATTTGGTTTTTGGTTTTGAAAGCTCTACTTCAAGCTCACAAATATACCATTTTTAATACGCAAGAAAAAGTTTTAGACTGATTTTTAGTGTGCTGTGAAGCTGATTTATAGAAAAAGTAAGCAACTACCACAAATTGCAGTATTTCGGAATTTATTTAGTTTTTGTCAAAAAAAAGAAATTTGCTTTTATCTGGCCAACCAAAAGGTCGGGTCAACGATTTGGCGATCTTTCCAAAGCTCAAAATGGACAGCCGTTTTAGCTGATAATTTGTCTGTATGGATACGTCCAATCAGGTCTTTAGTTTTTACCTTATCACCACGTTTCACAAAGACTTCATCCAGGTTTGAATAGACAGTGAAATAGTCGCCATGCCTTACAATTACTGCATTATTAGCAGCCGAAATCGCATTGGTACTCACTACTATACCGTCAAAAACGGCCCGTGCCTGCGCACCTTTTTGGGTGGCGATATCGATTCCGTTGTTCTTGATGGTCACTTTTTTCAAGACTGGATGTGGCTGTGAGCCAAAAGGTGAAGCAATAATTCCACGTTCTGTTGGCCAGGGTAGCTTTCCTTTGTTACCGGCAAATGCATTTGAAAGGTGAAGCTCTTCTGGTGTGAGTTCCATCAGGCGGTCTTCGCGTGGTACTTTTCCAGCTTTTTCAGTACTTGCGCGGCGCACTTCTTCAGCGATGATAGTTTCGATAGTACGCTGCAATTTCTGTGCTTCACGTTCCTTTTCACGAATCGTTTTGCGGAGCTGACTTTCTTTTTGCGACAGCTTTTTTACACTTTGATCTACACTTTGCTGCTCTGTTTGAAGGGCAATGTGTTCGCGGCGTTCGGCTTCGAGCAATGATTTTTGTCGGTTGCGCTCTTTGTCAAGTGTGCTAAGCTCCGTATTGAGTTTTTGGGTGGCACTTTCGATGCGTTCGATTTGTGTGCGCCTGAAAGCAGCATATTGTTGCAGGTATTTAAGCCGCTGAAAAGCCTGATTAAAATCATCTGCCGAAAATAAAAAAATCAGCTTGTTATAACTGCCACGGTTTCTGTAGGCGATTTTTATCATGCGGGCATACTCCTTACGCAGGGAAGTGAGTTCGTTTTGGAGGCGATCAATCTCACGGCTGCTTCTGGAAATGCGCGACTCCACGTTTATCACTTGTTTCTGTATAGTTGCCAGTAAGTTAGCACGCTTGCTGACTTTTGCACGTAACACCATCAGTTGGTCGAGTGTGAGCTCTTTGCTTTGGGTGGTTTCTTCTAGAATTTTATTGCTGTAGGCAATTTCTTCTTCAATTTTCTTTTTATTTTGTTCGAGCGTGTTCACATCCTGCGCCAACAGCGGAATAGCTGTTGCACTTACAAAAAATACCAACAAATGGAAAACTGTATGTAGGGTAAACACTCTCATAGCAGGCGAAATTAACGCATTTTACTATACTTTGATGGTACTTTAAATGGAAAACTCAACGGCTCATCAAGCTCAATATTTGAAAAATGGAGGCCGATTCGTATTTTTTTGTCGGCTTGCAACAGCATATCTAATTCCGTTGGTACCAACTGATTTTTAACAGCTGAGAAATGGCTGTAACGCATTTCGAGTTGTTTGTTTTCCTGCCCAAATTCTTTGAGATTTACTTTGGTAATTTTGAAGTTATCCGGGTTCAGCCAGATGTTTTGAATCAGGATATTCGGGCTATCTTCCAACAATAGCTGTTTTTTCTTTTTTGCCCGCTTTGCTGCTCCAAGTCTGTATTCCATAGCATCGATAGCCGCCCTGAAACTCTCGTCTTCGTAATAAGTCATATCGTTGCCCACCAGCAAAGCCTGCAAAATATCAAAGTCGATGGTAGTCTGAAAAAAGCTGTTTATGAAATCGTAATCACCCTTGAAATAGGTTTTGTCGATACGATTTATAAACCAGATGGAGTCTTGTGAAATCATCAGACGCGCCACTTCAATGCCCAGCGCCGGTGAAAGAGACAGCCAGATTACACTGTCTTTTTGAATCCTGATTTGCCCTCGGAAATCAGATTTAGACTTTTTATCGCTGACCACAGAGATGGAACATCTGGCACTAAAAAAGTCAAAATTGAGTTCGTTTTCTTCCATTTTATTTAAGAGAAAAGCTTCACCTTCTTCTTTTAAAGGTTTTCTGATAATGGCGCGTTTTGTTTTGCAACCTTGGACAAACACAATACTTGCAAGCAAAAGCAATCCCAAAAACAGCCGAAAATGCTTGTTATTCATAATATTTTCCTTCTTCTATTTTCTTATCAATCAAATCACTCGCTTTACCGGCTTCTTTGGCTTTTTTCCAATAATCGATAGCTTTTTTTGTGTCGTTTAGTTTGAAGAAAATATCACCATAATGTTCTAAAATAGTGCCGCTTTTATCTGCATCCTGCTTTAGTGCTTTCTTAATCCAATACAAAGCGTCTTCGTAAGCTTCCATTCTGAAATAAACCCAGGCATAAGTATCGAGGTTTGAAGCGTTTTTAGGATCCAGGTTTACAGCCTTGGCAGCCATTTCCAGTGCTTTGTCGAGCCGTTCGCCTTTTACCGCCAGGTGATAGGCGTAGTTATTTAGTGCTGTCGAATTTTCACTATTTAGTTCCAATGTCTTATCATAATATTTAAACGACTCTTGTTCATTCCCTAACTCGTGATGCACTTCGGCGAGGTAGTTATAAAACTCACCCAGGAGTACATCATTACCAAAGACCAACTTATGCCCGGTTTGTAAAAGTTCGAGGGCACGCTCAAAGTTTTTGAGGTCGAAATAACCAAAGGCACCCAACAAATAAGGTAGTGGTTGTTCCGGAAAAAGCTTTAGCGCACGCTCTGCATCACGGGCAATTTGGCTAAAGTTTTTCAGGCTCATCTCCGCAAAAAGAAGGCCTTCCCAAGCTCTGTAAACACTGCTATCAACGGCCAGACCAGCCCTGTAATTTTTGAGTGACAGCTCATAGTTTTTCTGATCCTGATATACATCGGCCAGCATCAGGTAGCCAAATCCATTTTCAGGATGCACCCTGGTTAGCACTTCGCCAATTTGACGCGCCTGATTCAATAATGTATCTGGCGGGAGTTTTTGGTTTCCCCAATAAGGAATTATCTGCAGCTTTGTTTGGATATCGAGCGTTTCGTTGGCCAATGCCAAAAGCAGCTCCCGAAAAGCGTTTGAAAGATCTTTTTCCTGCATATAATATTCATATAAGGATACATGAATATAAGGATTGCCTGGATCAAGGGTTTTGATGTTTTTATAGGTTTCAAGGGCTTTCTTTTTGTCACCGTTCTTTACATATAATTCTGCCAGCATCGCCTGATAGCGCACTTCATACGGAAAAGCAGCGGCAAGTTTCTCTATTTCCTCGATAGCTTTTTTTGGCTTACCGATGGAGAGATAAATTTGTTGTTTTTGAAGGCTTAGAACTTCATTTACACCAATTTGTCGTTCAATTTCTTCAAAAATAGTGATTGCTTCATCGTATTTTTCGAGCAATAACAAGGCTGAAGATAGCTCTCCAAAATAGTCGGTATTTGTAGGATCCTTTTTGAGCAGTTCGCGATAAATCGATGCATAGCCCTCGAAATTTCCATTAAATTTATAGACCTGCGCCAGTCGAATCTTATACCATTTATTAGCTGGGTTTAGCTTAACGGCTTTTCGTATCATCTGCTCGGCAAGAGAAATACGGCCATCGCGGGCATAAAGCTCGCTAAGCTCATACATGCTGGCATGATCGGTAGAATCCGCCGTCAATGCTTGCTGAAAATATTTAATGGCGCGCTCATTATTTCCAGCCAGTCGCTGTTTGAGTCCGTCGGCAAAATAAACGGCATTGCGTCTTTTTGTACCCATATTGGCCATCGAATCGACAGCAATACTATCTTGTGCGACAAGCTCAGGAATGGAAGCAAAAATGGCTATAAAAACAAATAAAAGAAGTCGGAACTTCTGTGTGATTATCATATATTTTGAGGCGTTAAATTAGTCTTCTACCTGATTGAAATCACCCAGGCTCAGGCTTTTGGGCTTTCCAAGAAGTTGAGTATTACTTCCAATCATACTATTTTCGATAAGCTGATTATCAAGCCGGGAATTATTTTGGATAATACTGTTTTTTATCACAGAATTGCTGATATGCGTTTTTGCACCGATGGAAACATGTGGCCCAATGACCGAGTTTTGAACAATTGCGCCTTCGGCAATAAAACAAGGTTCGATAATGATGGCGTCGTCAATATCAGCATTTGGATGGATGAGTGTTTCCTGCTCCTGAACCAATTCCAGCAAGCGCCGGTTGGTATCAACAGTGGCATCTTTATTACCGCAATCGAGCCACTCGGTAACTGTTTCGGTGTGAAAAGCAGTTCCATTTTTCATCATGTTTTGCAGGCCATCGGTGATGCCGTATTCGCCTCCGGTGGTAATCTTTTGGTCGAGAAGATATTGCAGCTGTTGCTTGAGATATTCTCCATCTTTAAAATAATAAATCCCAATAATGGCGAGGTCGGAAACAAAAGTTGCGGGTTTTTCATAAAAACCTTCAATACTTCCATCGTCACTGAGTTTTACCACGCCAAACTGGTTCGGATTCTCCACCCGATTTACCCAAATAATTCCTTCTTTTGAGCTATCAAGTTTAAAATCTGCCTTAAAAAGTGTGTCGGCGTAAGCCACAACTACTTTTCCGCTAAGCGCCTGGCTGGCACACAAAATGGCATGGGCGGTTCCCAAAGCTTCTAATTGGTAATGGATACTACCCTTTGCACCAACGGATTGCGCAATACGTAAAAGTCCTTCCTCGGTTTCTTTTCCAAAAGCTCCAATAACGAAAGCAATTTCTTCGATAGGTTCATCCACCACTTTGGCAATGTCTTCTACAAGCCGCTGCACAATAGGTTTTCCGGCTACAGGAAGCATTGGTTTTGGAATCGTCAAGGTGTGTGGCCGCATGCGTTTTCCCATGCCTGCCATTGGAATTATAATATTCATTGAGTTACTATTTTAGATAATTTTTTAATCGTTTTTATAGAGAATTATTTTCCGGTATGGCCAAAACCTCCGGTTCCACGAGCTGTTTCGTTGAGTTGCTCCCCTTGAATCCAACTGGCTGTTTCGTGTTTTGCAATGACCATTTGGGCAATTCTTTCGCCGTCTTTTATTAAAAATTCCTGATCGGATAAGTTAGCGAGAATCACTTTTATTTCACCACGATAATCAGCATCTATAGTGCCGGGAGCGTTTAAAAGTGTGATGCCACTCTTAATTGCCAAGCCGCTTCTGGGTCTGATTTGTGCTTCGTATCCGATGGGTAATTCAATAAATAAACCAGTTGGAACTAAGGCGCGTTGCAGTGGTTTTAGCGCTATTGGTTTGTCCAGATTGGCGCGTAAATCCATTCCCGCCGAGGCAGCCGTTTCGTATGCCGGTAAGTCGTGAGCTGATGTGTTGACGATTTTTATTTCCATAAAAAATTGTTCTAATTGGAAAATCCAATTTATATTTTTGAATTAATTGAATACTATTTTCAAAACTGCAGCAAAAATAAGGATTATTCGGGGCTTAGCTTTCGTTAAAAATGTAAAAATCAGGATTGTTTGTCGGCAAGGCTTAAATTTTTCCGTTCAAAAAAGAAAACCGGTACAACAAAAAGCAGTAGTAGGAAAGTATTGAAAAGTAAGCGTTGAAGCAGTATTTCGGGTCGCAGCCATTGCGAGATTGCATACATTAACACAGCAAGCACAAGGTAGGCCAAAAGGGCTTTCCACTGATATGGGATAGGATAAACACGCTGTCCCCAAAGGTAGGAAATAACCATCATGGCAGTGTAGCAAAACAGGTGTGCCCAGGCAGCACCGGCATAACCCAAAACTGGAATAAGTAGTATATTAAAGGTGATGGTGATGGCAGCTCCAATTAATGCGATGATGGCGCCGTTCGAGGTTCGGTCGGTGAGTTTATACCAGATAGAAATATTAAAAAATATGCCATAAAACAGATTGGCCATCAACACTATAGGAACGATAGACAAGCCTTCGCGGAAGCGGCTGCCAATAAAATGCTGGAAGATATCCATATATAAGGTGATTCCTAAAAAGATAAGTAAGCCAATGATTACAAAATAATTAAGCACTTTAGCAAAAAGCTTAGCTGCGTCTTTTTTTTCAGCTTCGGCAAAGAAAAATGGTTCAGCAGCATACCGAAACATCTGAATAAACAAGGTCATCAGCACACCAAGTTTGTAATTAGCACCATAAATTCCAAGCTCAGCCATGGCCGTTTCGGGATTTGGCAGCAGGTATTTGAGTAGAATTTTATCAATTACTTCGTTGACCATTCCGGCCAGGCCGACTACCAAAACCGGCAGCGCATAATTTAACATCGGACGAATAAAAGCGTTGCTCAATTGGAATCGAAAACTCTTAAGCTGAGGCCATAAAAGCAAAAGGCTGAGCAAACTGGAAGCCAAATTCGCAATAAAAACCCAAACCAACAGACTTACCTGATCACCAAAAAGAGAAGTAGCAACTTTCTGAGACCACTCAGGAATTAGCAGCAGAAAAATGAAATTGAGGCTGATATTTAAGCCAACATTGAAGATTTTTATAGTAGCAAAACGGCGGGCTTTGTTAAGCTTTCTGAGCAGTGCGAACGGAATAGCCGTTGCAGCATCCAGTGCTACAATCAGTCCGATCATCAGCACATATTCGGGATTGCCGGTATAGCGAATGCTTTGGGCAAGAGGCTCGTAAAAGAAAAGTAATAAAGCCACAAAAATTGCAGCGGTTGTGATAATGGCCGAAAGTGACGCATTGAAAACCGACTTGGTGTCGTGTTTTTGGGCAAATCGAAAAAAAGCGGTTTCCATTCCGTAGGTAAGCAAAACCAGCAAAAAGGCGACATAAGCATAAAGCTCCGTCAGTTGGCCGTAGATATTTTCTGCAAAAATGCGCGTGTAAAACGGCACAAGCATATAGTTGAGCAGGCGCGGAACGATGGTTCCCATGCCATAAACAGCGGTTTGCCCGGCCAGACTTTTAATTGGATTTACTGCCATAAGACCAGCAAAGTTAATGCGAAAGCAGTTTGCTTTAGTTGTCTTACCCCGAATTTGATGTGACTGTCATTAAATCTCATCGTTTTGTTGCTTTTCTTCGTGTTTTCTTTTGTCGCGTGGCAAAGTAATCCGGAAACTCGTTCCTTTTCCTTCTTCTGAGGTAAAGGAAATTGTTCCGTTTTCAGTCATTATAATTTGATATACAATAGACAAGCCTATACCCATTCCACTTGATTTGGTGGTAAAGTTAGGCGTAAAAACCCTTTTTTGCTCCGCTTCATTCATTCCCTTTCCGTTGTCGTCAATAGAAATTATTACATTATCATTCTCGGTTTTTATGCTAATGTCAATTTTCCCCTGAGCCTTATTCCCAATTGCTTGAACTGCGTTTTTAATAAGATTAGCAAAGGCTCGACCGAGGTTGTTTTTGTCGGCAAACAGATAGATAGCTTGATTTTCAGCAGTATCTATATCCATTTTAATATTTGGTTTATTATTGTATAAAAGTGCAGTCCGTTTAATTAAATCAATAATTTCCAGCATTTCAGGCAAGCTAACCGGCATTTTTGCGAAGTCGGAAAAAGCGTTGGCAATGGTGGATAATGTATCAATTTGTTCGATAAGTGTTTGGGTAGTCCTTGAAATTTTCTGATCAATATCAGCATCGTTATTGTCCCAGGATCGCTTGAGATGCTGCACACTGAGCCGCATAGGCGTTAGTGGATTTTTTATTTCGTGCGCTACCTGCTGAGCCATTTCGCGCCAGGCCGTTTCGCGTTCAGAACGTGCCAAAAGTGCTGCACTCTTTGCTAACTCACTGATTAGTTGATTATATTGTTTTACCAACTGCCCTATTTCGTCCTCCCTGTGCCAGGTAATGGGTTCGTTGGTTTTGTCAATTCGCACCTCTTTCATCCTGGCCTGAATCATCTGCAAAGGCATAGTTAGCCGGCGAGAAAAGAGTAATACAATAAGTGCAAACAAGCCACTCAATAAGATGAAAATATTGATGTAGGTAAGAATAAAATTAGAAATCTCATCGCGTATTTCTGACCCACGTGCAAAGTAGGGTAAGTTAATATATGCCAGCGTTTTACCATTAAGATCCCGATAAGAAACATAACTTGAATAGAAAGTGCCGTTTCCGATAGCCTCCTGATGCAAAAATAAATACTCATCACCAGATTTCATGGTCGTAAAAGCCTGCGGATTCATCTTGGTGGAAAGCAATTCACTCTCAAATATTTCAGGCCTAGAAGTTGCCAGTAGATTCCCATTGATATCATAAAGGTTAATATCTGAGAAGAAAACCTGTGAAAATTTCGTTAATATTTCGTAGAGATAGCTGTTGATGGTCGGATCATTAATATCTTCATTTCTAAGCTTATGCTCCATTTCAATCAGTATAGACTGTGTGCGTTCTATCAAAAAATCTTTGGACTTTTCCTTATAAATACCTCTAATATAAACAGTTGAAATAATACCAATAATTACAAAAGAAAGCATGAGCGTTGTCAAACTAAAAATTTGGAGTCGGAAACGAAAACTCGATAAATCGGACAATAACTGTTTACGGTAAAAACCAATTCCAATTATCAGAAAGCCTAAAATAGCCAACAGAAAGCTAAAATAGGAAAAAGGCGCGACAATATCTATAAGTTTTTTCTGTGGTTTGCTCACTACGAGCCCTCTACCTTCCTCACTTGCAATAAAATAATGTCTGTATCCATTTTGATAGCTAAGCCCATTGCTATCAAACCTTATCATATTCAATTTCGAAGGATAAAAATAATTACCAAATTTATAAATCAACACACTATCCTGATAATTGGCGAGAGAGTATTTAGAAAGTAGCTTTGTAAAACCCTTAGATTCATCGACCAGCAATTCAGGATAGCCAAGCCCTTCAGGAATATATTTAAAATAAAACTCAATAAAAATGCTGGTCGTATCTATTCTAATTCTATTGCTATTTATCTGTATTACAGCAAGATAATAGGTGCCTAACAAATTGTCGTCCATATAATACAATTCAGGCGAAATGTTAGATTTCATTCCAATTTCATCGGCTGCCTGCAGAAAATAAGTTTGGCAGTTGGTCAAGAAATCGCCCGGTTTGATTAGCAGCTCATCCTCCTGATCACAAACCGTCACACTCATATTGTATTTATCGAGGTAGTTATGTGTATAGTTCGCTTGCAAATGCTGCGCAATTTCATCCTCAAGAGTATATTGATCTAATTGCTTGTTTTCGAGTAGATTTAGAATAATTGAATCGCTATGAATATTACCATACACTGATTTATAGACAAACTCAAACATGGGATCCGCTTCCATACTAAGCTGTAAAGCAGTTAATTGCTGCTCACTATCAGACTTTTTAGTATTCTCTACATAAAAAAGAAAAGTAAGCAATCCAGCAAATAAAAGTAGTGACCAACTGTTCACAATCTGGTTAAAAGTTGCTCTATTCCGGTCATAAAAGACTATAAAAAGGCTATAAAAAATAATAAATACAATACTAAACAGGAGCAGGTTTAACTGAATTGAATATAATCCTATTACTAAAAAACTATTTAGAATCATAAATATACCAATCGCCGACCATTTATTATCTTCCTTTTTCTTGAAAATTGCAAATATTTTCTGGAAAATTATATAGATTGAGATGGTTATAAAACTGATATACAGAAAGATAAAATAGCTAAAAACGTTAAAGCTATATAGTTCGGTAAACGATAGAGGTGCTTTTGTTTCAAAAATTAACTGGCGCACAAAATAAACATAGGTGCCAAAAAGAAGAAGAGTGGCCAGTGAGCAATACAGATCTCTCCAGAATTGGTTAATGTTCAATTTATAGGTTGGGAAAAACAAATGAAACCCTATGGCAAAACTTAACAAATTAAAGACATCAATAGCTAGCATGCCAAAGCTTATATTTAAGAATCCAACGCTGAAAATAATGTTATCAAACAGTTCTGATTGAAATAGAAGCTGATGCTGTAGTAGCTGAAAAATAAGTAGCCTCGTAAGTATAATTGCACCCAAAAGAAACAGAAATAAGCTAAGCCGGACACGGCGGAATAATCTGTAATACTTACCAATTTCAATGATAAGCCAATAAAATAACCCCAAAGAACTCAGCAAAACACCTAATAGCAGAAAAGCTGCGTTATTATTGATCGGATAATTCCAATCAAAACTCATCGAAATTTCGGTATTACCCTCTTCAAAGTATAAGCTGTGCTCCTCTTCGCCGGGCTTACCAAACTGGATTTTTAATTGGTCTGGAAAAATATCACTAACCAACTTATCAGTTAAGTATTGATTTTGAAAGGGATAACGATGGTATAAAGGTTTAAGTAAAATCAGTTCACCAAATTCGCCGCCCGAAATACTTTTTATATCAACTAATTTGCATTGGTAGAATCCATTAGCAAGTTGTAAGAAAGTCTGTCCAGACTTTAGCATATTCAAATCACTGCTATCCGGTAAAACCTGATTAGTATTCCAAAAAACCAATGAGTCACTGTGATAAATTAAAACAATAATATCTTGCTCTGTATTAAGCTTAAATAAATACTTAGTATCAAAATCAAAGCTCAGAAGTTTATTCTCCTCTTTTGTGATCCGCGTGGCAACTTTTCCAAGCTGCAGTTGATTTTCCAGCATCAAATGCTCCAGCTTTTCAATTACAACATCAGGATCAGAAACGGTATTCAAAATGCTGTTGGCAAATACATACGCCAAGACACTTAACAGCAAAGCAAGAAAAATGAAACCAATTTTTTTCATCCTAGAGCAGCCTAATATTTCAAGCACTAAAGTACAGTTTTGAACGCTACAAAATCAAAATATCGAAATTCAAGATGAAAAAAGAGTTATTTAAACGCTTTTTGACGAACGAAAATAAGATTTCCAACCTGTCGTGCCAAAGCCCTCAAAAACCACCATAATGCGTCCTAAAATAAGTCGAAAAATAAAAAACATACAAATCCAAATTCTAGAAAACTGAATAAATTGGTTGTATTTAATTGATTTACAGTATTTTAGATTCGTTTCCTAATCTTTTAACAAAAAAGTACATTCTAATATCCGGATTAACAAAACAAAAAACTGATACTGCACTAAAAGCCAAAATATTCTAAATTGGCTTCCGGTAAAAATACATCAAGCTCGAATAATTTTCAGTTTTTAGTGCTTTCCAGTTTGAATACAAACCTCTAAAAGCCGCTCTTACTAATGGCATACTTTTGCCTTTGTATTTCTCACTGAGCAAAGAAACATAAAAAGCATCCCAAATCATAGGTTTTGTCAGTTCCTCTTCTATCGGAAACATATTCATAAAAAATGAAATGGATTGAGGATTGAAATGAAAAAGATGCCGTGGAACATCCCAGGCAGCCCAATACTTTTCATAATATTTAGCATCCCACGAAGCATTATTCGGCAACGCGATTACTAATCTTCCTCCGGGTTTTAGAATTCTAACAATTTCTGAAACCATATTTTTTGGTTCAGCGACATGTTCCAAAACGTGAAACAAGGTAATGAGATCAAATTGATTTTCTGTGATTTTAGAAATTTCAGAAACATCCTCCGCTTTTATTTGATGGTTTTTCAATACCATTTTGCGTGCCTGTTCATTTGGTTCTAATCCTGAAACTTTCCATCCAGCTTTTTTGCAATATCCTAAAAAATCACCAATGCCACAACCAATATCAAGTACTTTTCCGGTATCCAAATCTTTTGTTACCTGCTTGTATTTATTCTTGATATTTAGTTCTTTGATTGAATTATAAATTTTTGGTATCAATCCTTTTTCATTTCCTCCATGACTGAAATATTCACCCGAGTCGTAATAACGTCCAATTTTTTCAGACGAAGGAATTGGTTGTGTAATTATCACCTCACAGTTTGTACAATGCAAAAGATCAAACTCTTCTTGCGTAAGGAAATAATCCTTAATGTGGAGCTCTGGGACGAGTGTGTCTGTTTGACAGATTGGACAGCTTTTTTGCATAAATGTTTAAATATGTTTCACGTGGAACATTTTTCTATCTTCCTAAATAGATGGCCAATACAGAAATATCTGATGGAGAAACACCACTAATTCTGCTGGCCTGGCCAAGTGTATCTGGTTTTATAGTAGTGAGCTTCTCACGGGCTTCAAAAGATAATGAATTGAGTTTCTTATAATCAAAATCTGGATAAAGCTTTACGTCTTCCAAACGCATTAGCTTATCTGCCATATCTTTCTCCTTGCTAATATACCCTTCATATTTTATGAGAATTTCAGTTGCTTCAATCACCTCCGTCGATAGAGAACTGTATTCTTCAAAAAGTTCAGGCAAGTGTGTCATTAAATGCTGCAATCCAATTTGAGGACGTAAAACAATATTAGCAAGCTTCAATTTTTGAGGAATTTTAACCGTACCCTGAGCTTCTAAATAATTATCAATAGCCTCAGGACTAACACTCGTTTTCTTTAAAAATTGAGTGAAATTTTCAATCTGAGCAGACTTCTTTTTAAACCTATTGTATCGCTCCTCTGAAGCTAATCCAATATTATATCCCAACTCTGTTAAGCGTGCGTCAGCATTATCTTGTCTTAAAAGAATGCGGTATTCGGCACGACTTGTAAACATACGGTAAGGCTCATCAACACCTTTAGTAATCAAATCATCAATCAAAACACCAATATATGCTTCAGAGCGTTTCAAAACTATTGGTTCTTTTCCATTAAGCTTTTGGTGTGCATTTATGCCGGCCATTAATCCTTGCGCGGCTGCTTCTTCATAACCTGTGGTACCATTAATTTGACCGGCGAAATAAAGTCCTTCTATTAACTTCGTTTCAAGGCTATGTTTCAATTGTTCAGGTGGAAAATAATCATATTCTATGGCATAACCAGGCCTGAATATTTTTGTCTTTTCAAAGCCTTCTATTTGTCTTAAAGCTTCTAGCTGAATATCGTCGGGTAAGGATGAACTAAATCCATTGAGATAATATTCTACTGTATCCCAACCTTCTGGTTCTACAAAAAGCTGATGTGAATCCTTATCAGAAAAACGCTCCACTTTATCTTCAATGCTCGGACAATAACGCGGCCCAATTCCATCAATGCGACCGCTGAACATGGGTGAAAACTGAAATCCTGTACGTAAAGTATCATGTACTTTTTTGGATGTATAAGCTAAAAAACAAGGTCTCTGTTTCTTGATTAAAACTTCTCCCATATAAGAAAATCCTCTAATTTCAGTGTCTCCTTCTTGTTCTACAAGTTTAGAAAAATCAATTGTGCGTCCATCAACACGAACAGGCGTCCCAGTTTTCATTCGGCTTGAAGCAAAACCTAATTCCACCAATTGTTCTGTTATTCCTTTGCTGGCATTATCACCCATTCTTCCACCGCCAAACGATTTTTCGCCAATATGAATTTTTCCATTTAAGAAAGTTCCATTTGTTAAAACCACGGCATTCGTTTCAATTGTATGTCCCATGCTGGTTTTAACGCCAACAATCTTATTGTTTTCAACCACAATCCCGGTGACCATATCCTGCCAAAAATCCAGATTTTTTGTTTGCTCAAGCATCTTACGCCATTCCATCGAAAACAGCATACGGTCGCTTTGAGCACGCGGACTCCACATAGCCGGGCCTTTAGATTTATTGAGCATTCTGAATTGTATCATGCTCCTGTCAGTAACCAAACCGGAATAGCCACCCAAAGCATCAATCTCGCGCACAATCTGCCCTTTTGCAACGCCACCCATAGCCGGGTTGCATGACATTTGTGCTATATTTTGCATATTCATGGTGACAAGCAAAACTTTGCTGCCCAAATTTGCAGCAGCGGCAGCAGCTTCTGAGCCGGCATGTCCGGCGCCCACTACAATAATATCGTAAGGATCAAAAAGCATATTAGTAAAGTCAAAGATTAATATGTTTCACGTGAAACAAATTTATAAGTGTTTAATAGTGTGCGTTTAATGGCGCAAAGATAGACATTTTTGTTCCGCAGCTCTCATCGCGCTTTGTTCGTTTGTCGTTTTGTCGTTGAATCCAATCAAGTGCAAAACACCATGAATTATAACCCGGTGTAATTCGGTTTCAAAATCAGTATTTAGTGTTGTAGCATTATCAATTATACGATCAAGACTAATGTATAACTCGCCTGAAATAACTTCATCGCTTTCTGAATTATCAAAAGTAATGATATCTGTATAGTAGTCGTGTTGCAAAAATTGCTGGTTTATTTTAAGCAGTGCCTCATCAGAACAAAATAAAAAAAAGACCTCTCCGGCCTTTTTTTGATGTGCTTGAATAACGTTCAAAACCCACTTTTTAGTATTCTTGCCTATACAAACTGGCAAGATAACATCTGTGGCTTCAAAATGAATCATGGGTTTTTAGTTTTGATTTTTGATCAGGTTCTAAATAATTTTTTAACGTCTTAATTCTGTTATTTGAGAGCTCGCGGTACAGACTGTTTGACTCAAAAATAAAACGTAATGAATAATCTGATTGATCTATCTGAATTTCGTCAGCAATTAGACGTATTTTTATGGATAAGGGTGTTATAATTTCAGTATTAAAAAGCACAGATAAGTGTTCAAATTCGTTAGCCTTACTTTGAATAAAAAAAACAACGCCTTCATGGTTGATGTCAAATCCAAAACTAAATTCCGGTGTTGAATTGAAGTTAAAAATTGATTCAATCAATTCATTTCCAACTATTTGCAACTTTGCCACAAGGCCACTATTTTCTAGTTGATCACCAAAATTATCGTCAACAAGGTTTTCACAAGCTCTAAAAGCTTCATATTTAGTTTGTTGACTAATTCTTACGGAGTGGAGTCCTTTTTGCATTGCGTCTAAAAAAGTATTCGTTATTCTTTGATCTGTAATAAGGCCTAAGTTCGAGTGGGTTTAGTCTTATCATTTCCTGCTGTTCTTTCAGTATGCTTTTATACTCAATTTCATCAATAAAGTTACCAAAATTATCGTCTTTAAATTCTTTTGACTCTCTTTTTTCTTCCTGCTCGCGTTTTTGCTCACTTTTTTCAGATTCCAGCATGCGGTTAACTATTTCTTTTTGACGTTCAAAAAGCCGTTGGTTAACTCTTTTATTAACAAGGTCCTCCTCCAATTGTTCCATCTCTTCAATAATTTTTTTCAACTCAGATTCACCAAGTTTCCCTTCGGCCTGAAGACTGTTAAGGTATTGCTGCATTTTTTCTCGGATAGCCTCCTGTTGAGCGGCCATGCGTGCAAGCTGTTCGCTCATGCCGGGTTTTCCTTCACCTTGCTCTTTTCCAGCTTTGTCGCGCATTTCCTGCAACATTTTGCCAAGTTGTTCCTGCATCTGACGCATTTGTTTCAGTTGCTCCTCACCGGGTTTCTGACCGGGTTTCGGTTTGCCCTGACCAGTCATCGGACTTGGCATTCCCATGCTGTTTTCCATATTTTCAAGCGATTCAGCGATCATCAGTGCCAAATTATTCATGCTCATAAGCGCAAATTGTTGTGCCGAGAGTGCTTGATCAAGGCGCGATTCTTTCAGTTGTTCTAAAGTTTCTTCAATTCTGAATTTAATACTTTGGAGTTCGTCAAAGATAAAATTCTCAATTGCCGGTTGGCGTTTAGCGAGCGCCCGGAGCGAATCTTCTACCACTTTAAAGTTATCGGTAAGTTCATTTTGCTTTTTTACGAGATCTAAAAATGTGGGATCATCACGATTTATCTCACTTAATTTCAGCATTATATCTTCCTGACTTAAGGAACTTCGCAGTATGTTTTCCAACAAAATCCGCATGGTGTGTGCATCTTCCATTTGTTGCTGCTGCATGCTCATCTCCATCGACATTTGCAGCATATCGGCCATTTTCTTCATCTTTTCGCCGGCAGATTTCTTGCTCTTTGAGCTTTTTTGTGGTTCGCCCTGCTGTTGTTCACTTTCCGCATTTTCCAGATCCTGTTCTATCTCCTTCTCTATATCATCCGTATTTTCAAGCTCCATAGGTTTGCTTAATTCTTCATTGCGCTCGCGTATTGAATCCAGTTTGTTTTGCATTTCTTCAAAAGCCGCTTTTTCTTTCTCCATATTATCCTGCTCCTCTCCTTCTCCTTCTTGCTTTTCTGATTGCAATTCTTCTGCTAACTTTTCCAAATCTTTGATCAAGTCGCGCATAGCCTTTTCCACTTTAAGCTGCTTCAATAGGTTCAGATTTCTATCCAACAAATCTTCCATTTTAATATTGTCTGTCTTCATATTCTGAAGCATCTGCTGCATCTGATCTTTATCCAGGTCGTCCATCATTTTCTGAATCTCTTCCATCAGTTTTTTCATCTCATCGGACATCACCTCTTCAAAAAGTTTATTGATTTCTTCCTGCTTTTTCAATAAATCCTCATCCACCAACTCATTTTCTTTTTGAAACTCATTCAGCTTTTTCTGTTCATCACGCATTTCCTGCCAATCTTCTTTGAGCTGTTTTTGGCGATCCATAAGATCTTCCAATTTCTTTTTATCTTGCCAATCAGCTTCAGGCTTCAAGGCCAAATCTATCATCAATTTCTCTAAATCTTTCTTAATTTGTTCAGCCGATTCTTTAGCACTATTCATCTTCTCGCTCAAAGTTGATTCGCGATCTTGTGACAGCGAATCCAATTTTTCATAACTTGGAACTACCAAAGTGAAAGGCTTTGAACGTGTTGATTTAGCGCCGTTTATTCGGTCATTGTCCCAAATTTTAAAATAAGCCTCTACCCTATCGCCTGGCGCGAGATTGACGCTATCAGCAAAGAAAGCGTGAAAAAAAGTCTGTCGAATTCGGTTATTTTCCAAAGCAACTTCCTGCTGAAACTCCCTTGACGATTCATTCGTTTTCGGATCGATTATCGTGTAGTAAAACCTCAGCTGTGTAAAGCCATAATCGTCTGTGATGCCGCCTGAAAAATAAAACTTCCTGCCTAAATCTTCAGTTACCATCTCGGCAATAATTTCTGGAAAAGCATCTGGAATCATTTTCAGATTTAGCTCGAATGTTTCTTGCTTTTCAGACCAGCGATTGGACGAGCGAATTTCCAACTTAGCATCCTTTTTAAGTATAAAATTGTAAGTCCAAACATTCTCTTTCCGCTCAGGCGAAATGGATAGGCTATCGGCCGAAATAATTTCTAAAACATCGGTATCCCGCGAAAAAATATCAAGCTTTATTTCGCTCCCTTCTGCTACATAAAAACTGGATTTTGATCGCTCCGAAACAGCATCTAATCGGGTATAAGCTGGTGGAGTGATCTGGGCTTCGTATGAAAGTATTACAGGCCTCGGAAAAACATGCAAAGTGATGGGCTGACTTTGATAGTCACCGCCTTCAACCAGAAATTGGATATTTCGTCCCGGCTTTTTGAACGTAAAATTGTACTTATTCACACTTTCGCGCACCATCAGTTGCTTACCGCCATTAGTAGTGATATAAAAAGCAGCCGGAATTTCGTCACCCGTGACCTTGATTTCAAATCTATAATCCTCATTTTGAAGGCTTGACAAAGAATCTCCTGCGTAAATCACTTCAAAAGGCAGCGGCTTGATAAAAGCCACATTGTAACGCACAATCCGATTACCCGACTCCTTGAATAGCTGTGGATTGATAAACCAAAGCGCAGCAAAAAGTAGTACCGCAGCTAGTAAATAAGGTGCAAATTTAAGGCTCGACTTAAAATCAATGGCATCGGCAAATCGAAAAGCTTCCAATTGTCGGCTTCTACTTTCTATGGTAGCAAGCAACAAATCACTCTGGCTTTCGCTCATTGCCATACTTTCGAGCTGCAGCGTATTCAAAAGTTTATCGTCAATTTCTGCGAAATGCAATCCTATCAGCCGCGCAGCTTTGGCTTCGCTCATCTGTTTTCGAAAAAAAATCAACTGATAAAGCGGCCACAGAATATAACTGGCAAAAATCCAGAAAAACCCAAGCAGATAAACGATAAGCAGCACCAATCTCCCATTTTTGGGTAGCCAAAGCAGGTATTCAATACTGCTTAAAGTTATGACCAGCAACAACAACATAAAAATGCCCAAAAACAAGCCTTTCAACAAGCGATTGGTGTAATAACGCTTGATAAACGCGTGAATTTTAGGGATCAAAGCCGAAAGCTGATTGCTCATTGAGAAAAATATTTTATGGCCACTTTGAAACGATTTAAAAAAATGATTGTTACTTTAGCTGGCAAATATACACATAACCACAAGTATTAATTTTACACCAACAAACTGATTTTATGAAATCTTTACTCCCTTTTCTACTCTTGTTCTTTGTTTTACAGCCACTTATGGCACAAACTACCGAGCCACATATTCACGATCGCTATTGCAGACATTATCCGGAGCAGTCCGAAATTCCTGCTTATGCCTACCGTAACGACTGGCAAAGTGATCTTGTTCACAATTATGACGTCACATTTTATTTTCTCGACCTTGCCGTCTCCAGCACTTCCATTCAGGTGGGCGGAACGGTAGAATTTCATGCCACTGTTGTAGCTGACGACTTTAATATTTTCGCATTTGAACTCAACTCCTCGCTATCACTTGACAACATCATTTTTAACGATGTTGCTGTCGAAAACTGGACTTGGGAAGGCGATAACGTGCTGGCCGAAGTACCCACTTTGCAGGCTGGTGATACCTTTGTCGCCAAAATTGAATACGGTGGAACACCTCCTACCGGCGGTTTCTTCTCCGGAATTACCAACGATTATTCCAACACCTGGCAGAAAGACATGACCTGGACCCTATCCGAGCCTTATTCGGCCAAAGATTGGTGGCCAAACAAACAGGTTTTAACCGACAAAGCAGACTCTGTATGGGTTTTCCTAACAACCACTGCCGACGAAATGGCAGGCTCGCAAGGCTTGTTGACCAATGTTACTGACCTCGGCAACAACCAATTGCGTTACGAATGGAAATCAAACTATCCGGTCGCTTACTACCTGATTTCTTTTGCGGTTTCAGATTATCAGGAGTACAATATTTACGCGAAACCTGAGGCCCTGGAAAATGACAGTATTCTAGTACAGAATTTCATTTATAACCACCCAAACTACCTCAACAACAACAAAATTGATATTGACGCCACGGTGCCGATGATTGAATTATTCTCAGATTTGTACGCGATGTATCCTTTCAAGGACGAAAAATATGGCCACTGCATAACAACACTTGGTGGTGGAATGGAGCATCAAACGATGACAACTCTTGGTGGTTTTTCATTTGGTTTGGTGGCGCACGAATTAGGCCATATGTGGTTTGGCGATAATGTTACCTGTGCCACCTGGAGCGATGTTTGGGTCAATGAAGGCTTTGCAACCTACAGCAATTACTTAGCTGTTGAGCATTTAATTGGTCATACCTCCGGCCAAAATTTTATGGTCAGTACTCAAAATAGCGTAATGTCTTCCGCCGGTGGAAGTGTTTACGTTCCACCATCCGAAGCTACACCTGACAACGAGTGGCGAATTTTTAATGGCCGTCTTACTTATGATAAAGGTGCGTCTATAATTCATGTGTTGCGCCACGAAATCAATGATGATGAGCTGTTCTATGAAGTTTTAAACACCTATCAGGAATTCTTTACAGACAGCACAGCCACCGGCGACGACTTCAGAATGATTGCTGAACTGGTTACAGGAATGGACTTCGAGCAATTTTTCAACCAATGGTATTATGGTCAGGGATATCCTCGCTATGACATTGAATACTATATGTTTGAAAATACCTTCAATATGTATGTAACCCAAACCACCTCATCTATCACCCCACTTTTCCAGATGACGATGGATTACAAATTGACTTTTAGCGACAATAGCGATACAACGGTTCGCCTATTTCAAGGAAGCAATCTGGAACATTTTGCCCTTGGACTGGAAAAACAGGTAGTGAGCGTACAGGTCGATCCTGACAACTGGACGTTTGAACGTGTAAACAGCATCGTTGTTGGCACAAATTCAGAGTTGAAAAGCGAGAATTACTTCAGTGCTTACCCCAATCCTGTAACAGATGTCTTGAATATTGTTTTCACTCAGGAGCAACAGCAAAGCACTGCCGTTCTGCATAATTCAGCAGGACAAGTTTTGCTCAGCCAATCGCTGAATTCCATCAATAATCAATTGGATATGAGTGATCTGCCAAAAGGAATGTATTTCCTGACGGTGAGTAACGAACGCAATAGTTATACACGCAAACTGATAAAATAGGCGTACAACAGCATCTTTTTAAGTTAAAAAATCAAGATTTGCCCGGTTTAAAGCAAGATGCCTTTCCTGCTTTAGGCCGGGCATCTTCAAAATTGGGCTTCCTAAGTTTTGGTATCTTTGCAATCGAAAATTCAAGAGTTTATGTTAGAAAATATCCGGGTGCGTTTTGCACCAAGCCCAACAGGGCCGCTTCATATAGGAGGTGTACGCACTGCTTTATACAATTATTTATTCGCAAAAAAAGCCGGCGGAAAAATGATTCTCCGCATCGAAGATACCGACCAGACACGCTTTGTGCCAGGTGCCGAGCAATACATTATGGATGCCTTCAAATGGTGCGGCATTCAGTTTGACGAAGGCATAAGCGAAGGTGGGAAATACGGCCCTTATCGCCAAAGCGAACGTAAAGAAATATACGCCGACTATGCCGAACAATTGCTCAAATCGGGTAATGCCTACTATGCTTTTGACACCGCTGAAGAACTCGATGATTACAGAAAAGCTGCCGAGGTCGACAAACAAACTTTTATTTACAATACCGAGAGCCGCAAAAAGCTCCACAACAGCCTGAATATGTCAGAGACTGATGTGAAAAAGCTAATTGCTGACGGCACGCCTTATGTAGTGCGTTTCCTGATTCCAGAAAACACCAGCGTTGAGATGAACGACCTTATCAGAGGCGAGATCAGCGTGAAGTCTGAAACGCTGGACGACAAAGTGTTATACAAATCAGATGGCATGCCTACCTATCACCTCGCCAATATCGTTGATGACCACCTGATGGAAATCACCCATGTTATCCGCGGCGAAGAATGGCTGCCATCCTTACCGCTTCATGTGCTTTTGTATCAGGCTTTTGGCTGGAAAATGCCACAGTTTGCACACCTTCCTTTGCTGCTGAAACCCGATGGCAATGGCAAACTCAGCAAACGCGATGGCGACCGCCTGGGTTTTCCGGTTTTCCCGCTGCAATGGAAAGACCCCAAAAGTGGTGAAGCCTCCTCCGGCTACCGTGAAAATGGCTATTACCCTGATGCTTTCGTAAATATGCTGGCATTGCTCGGCTGGAATCCCGGCACTGAACAGGAAATCTTTTCGATGGACGAACTGATCGTGGCATTTTCACTGGAACGCGTAGGAAAATCAGGCTCTAAATTTGATCCCGAAAAAGCAAAATGGTTCAATCACCAATACCTCGTCAAGAAACCAGATCAGGAAGTTGCTAAGGATTGGATCGCATGGCTGAAAAGCCAGAAACAGCTTGAAATTTCAGCAGATAAAGCCCTGAAAATTGTTGGACTGATCAAGGAACGCGTGCAATTTGTGCATGAGTTGTGGGAAGAGGCCATCTTTTTTATCAAAGCACCTGAAAGTTATGATGAAAAAGTGGTTAAAAAACGCTGGAAAGCCGACAGTCCAGGCCAAATGGAAAGCCTGGCACAGCAGCTCGAAACCCTTGCTGATTTCACAGCCGGCGCAGTTGACGAGAAACTAAAAAGCTGGATCGCCGACAACGAGCTTTCGATGAGTGCGGTGATGAATGCCTTGCGGCTCTTGCTTGTTGGCGCTGCCAAAGGCCCACACCTGGGAGATATTATGGAAGTGATTGGCAAAACCGAAAGCCTGGCGCGCATTCGCAATGGCATCAAAACACTTGAATCTTAAAAACAAATTTTATGTCGGTAATTTCAATAGAAGGAATGGAGTTTTTTGCCTATCACGGCTGCTTCGCCGAGGAGCAACTGATAGGCACCTGGTTTGTGGTAGATTTGTTTATGGAAGTGGATACTACCGCTGCCGAGCAATCGGATAAACTACAAGAAACAGTTAATTATATGGCTGTTTATCAAGTTGTTAAAAAGGAGATGATGGTTAATTCTAATTTACTGGAGCATGTTGGCCGACGTATTTTAAATGCCATTAAAACGGAATTTAAAACCGTTGAAAAGGCAAGCGTTAAGGTACGCAAAATGAACCCGCCCTTGGGTGGAAAAATGGATTTTGTAAGTTTAACACTCGAAGGATGAAACCAAGGCTACAATTGATACAGCCAGAAGTTTGTCCGCGCTGCGGGAAGCAGTTTGAGTGCGGAAAATCAGGTAAATGCTGGTGTTACGAAGTGGAAACGAAGCCATCGGTATTGGAAACAATTAATGAAAAATTCGACAGTTGTTTGTGCCGCGAATGCCTGCTTGAACTAAATAAATTACCGGCCAGTTAATCGCTTGGCGGCTTATCAAATATTTGTATCTTTGCAGGCCAAAATACTGGTCTCGTGGCCGAGTGGCTAGGCAGCGGTCTGCAAAACCGCGTACAGCGGTTCGAATCCGCTCGAGACCTCTAAGACCGTTTAAACTTTACCAGAAAAGTTGTAAAACCTTGATTTAAAAGACCCAATTCGGGTCTTTTTTTTATGGAATAGAAAGGAAATTTGTATTTTTTTTACAAAAAGTTTACCAAAACTTTACTAATTTTCTATTCGTCAGAATTCCAAAAAATAGAAACCTTTCCGGATATAATCTACAAAAAAAGAGCCCTATTTCTAAGGCTCTTTTTTTAATCTTCTTATTTTCAGAGCCTTCCACGAGACTCGAATATAATCTTTTACTCACCTTATTAACAACGTTTTGTAAATTGATGTTTTGAAGTTACATGCAAATTTACATTCAATTCAACTTCATTGATACACTTTTTTGTATCGACAACTGCGGCACAAATATAACCATTTTCACCGGAAATAAAAAAACCCAAATCTCCGCCCTTTGAGCCTTGTGAACTGCCCTCGACTAAGGTCATAACTGGCCAGTATATCCCTGGACTTGCTGCGGAGTGTTATGGATTTATTGCTCATGGAGCTTTCACGAATATTGACAATAACAGGATTCACTTCGAGCTCTATACATTTGACCGTGTATTTTGCGGCTATTTCAGAAATTACCCCAACCATGAGGCAAAGTTAAAAAAACCTTTAGTCTTTTGATGGAAGAAAGTGCCTGAGGCTTTCTAAATCCGTTAGGATCTCCTCCAAATATTGTAATTCCTGACTAATATCCCGCGTCATGCCCGTCTCAAAACTTGCTGCTGCTGTAATACTCAAGCTTCTAAAAATACTGTTGTACTGCTCAATCATTGGCTCCAGGTGTTCGCTAAGCCACTTTTGACGTTCAGGAAAAGGAATCGTTTCAATTAGGTCAATCATTGGTACAAGGTTTTACGTTTTCAATTCGCTTTTTAAAAATTTTGCTTGGTCTGAAAACTGGTATTGTGCGTGCCGGTATCGTTATGGGTTGATTTCGGCTCATGTCATTTCCTGCTTTTTCTTTACGCCAAACAGTCTCAAAAATGCCAAAGCTGTTTATTTGTACCTTTCCGCCTTGTGCAAGCTCTGATTTCATGATTGTAAAAGCTGCGTGGATAATCATGTCAGCTTTATCATATTTCGTATTGCATCTTTGGGCTGCTATTTTGGTGAGCATTGCACGCGTCATTACTGGTCTTCCTTTCATAATGTTTCGGTTTTTTGGGTTTCCAAAAGGTTTTCGAGTTCCTCGATACGGTTAACCAGTTTGGTATTTATTTGCTGCAAATTGAGGTTTATTTCAGCACCACCAGCAACTAAGCCGGAAAGGTCAACAGGCAAAGCCGGGTCGAGCTGGTCTAAGTCTTTCGGCCCAATGTGGTTGAGGTGTGCCAGGAACTGGCTAATCCGTTCGCTGTATATGTGCAAAAGCCCTCGGAGGTGTGGATCAAGTTCTAAGGTAGCATTCACCATACAACCTCGGTAGATCGTTTCATGCAACCAAAGTAGATCCGGTTCGTTTGCCTCATTCAGTTTTGCTAAATCTTTTAGACTTTCAAGTACTTGAGATAATTCTAAATCCATGCTTTTAATTTTTTGGGGTTAATTTGATGCAAAGCTAAGTGATAATTTCACACTTGTCAAGTATAAATATTTGTATTACAGCGTTTTAGTGTGTTCAACGAACTCACTTTGTTGTAATAAAAAACCCGCTGACTCCTTTTAGCCAGCGGGCGAAATTCAACAACTCAAAAAAAAACATTTTTTATAAAAAAAACTATTTCTACTCAGGTGGCTCTTCCTGGTCCGGGATGTTATTAAATCGGTCAAGATTTAAAAATGCACGCTCTTTTCCCTGGTCTGGACTATCGATCCAATAATCAATCAGGCCAGGTGCACCATCTTGGTTCTCCAAAGCCTGAACGTCTGTTCTTCCATTACGCGGGTTAATGTCGAGCTCTTTTTTAAGAAAGGCGTCCAGTTCATTAATTGCCTCGATCGCGGTTCTGGCCAGTTGCAGAGCTGCTGATCGTTTTGAACCTGAAGTAACATAGGTCGAGAACTGATCTTGTACCGAGGCTTCAAATTGCTTTGAAACGCTTAAAATACCGTCCTTGTAGTCAAAGGCAGAAATGGAGTGATACCGATAAGGGTAAATGGTTTCTTGGCTCACAGCGCCTAACTCAATCCGCAATGCTTCTACATCACCCAAGATTTCAGCCAGCCCGGATTGGAAATTGGCACGCAAAGCTATTGTATTGAACTTTTTAAGGTCTGCCTCAACACGTTTTTGTAATACTTTAATGATAAGGTTACCGCCACTCTGAAAGTCCTCGAGTTCTTCCCTGGTAGGTTTGCGGCCAATTAGGCTAGTAAGTTTTGAAGCTATCGCAGTAACTTTCAGTGCGAATTTTTTAGAAGCCCGAATACTTTTTTCAATTTCGGTTAGGTTTTGATAAATTAATTCTTTTTTCATTTGATTGGTGTTATTG